>Ga0181351_1000661_pt1 | contig 10127 bp, 14 predicted proteins | sample Su13VDMM15SD_FD_170485 | JGI IMG/M metagenome (GOLD analysis project Ga0181351, IMG submission 170485) | Freshwater viral communities from Lake Michigan, USA - Su13.VD.MM15.S.D | ecosystem: Environmental > Aquatic > Freshwater > Lake | place: USA: Michigan | collected 2013-07-16 | reverse complement strand
GGCGTTACAGAGTTAGACGCTGCAGAGTAAGCGCTGTTAGCACCGTAAGATGTTTCTGTTCTAACTTGGAACGTATAAGAAGTACCGTTACTTAAACCGCTAACAGTAATTGGAGAAGAAGAAGCGGTGCCTTCAATATTACTAGGAGTAGAAATAGCCCTATAAACTACAACCCCACCTTTACCAGTATAAGCTGGCACGGTAAATGCAACAGATGCGCTGGCGTTTCCAGCCGTAGCGGTACCAATGGTTGGTGTGCCTGGTGTTGCTCCACCAGCAGCAGATGCAATTATCGCAGCAATCATTATGCGCTTAAGTCTCCAAATACGAACCATGCATCTGTTGAAAATTTAATACAAACTGCACCAGAAAACTGTGCTCTTAATTTTAATCCTGGTGTTGAGTTTAGTGTTACTCCAGAACCTGCAACTATAGTAGTTTGTCCAGCACCTTGTTGTTGAATTATTATTTGTGTTCCAATTGGAAAAGCTACCGATGAATTTGGCGGAACAGTTAAGTTGTTTGCGCTACCTACGCTCATTTGTACAATTGTGCCATCGTCTGTTAAAACCAAAGTATAACTGGCAACTTGAGTTGTTGTTAATATATGGCTTATAACATTGCCAGTCGTATTTAAAGATGTGCCAGTAGCCGCACCAATGTTTGGTGTAGTCAATGTGACAGATGCTGCAATCGTTGTGGTTGTTACTGCACCTGTAGCAATCTTTATTGTAGTAACGCTACCATTAGCCAACGCTGCCGTTTGAATGGCACCTGCGTCGATGTTTGCACCAGTGGTAGTTGATTCAGCAAATGTTTTTACTGCGGTAAAGTTTGCATTCATTTGGTTTGCATCTATAACGTTACCTGTTACAAATGTATTTGGAATTGTTAATGTTGCCATTACTTTTGGCTCCTTACTTTTCTGCGTTTAAATTTCCATGCGATTGAATTTATTCCCCATTGTCTTCCAACGGGACCATTTACTCCAACTATATTAACGTTTGGTCCTATGAACTTTAGTTGCACTGCTTTAGCTTTCTTTAATCTTCCGCCTCTGCGAAGACCTTCAAGAAGGTCGCTTTCACCAAATTCAGCGGTATCCCAAAGTCCAGTTCCCCATATACCACCATCAATAATTGGTATCAAAGGAATATCATGAGTTGTAACTGGAGCTTCTGTATTAAAATTATGATATACGTCAACTCTAATTTCAGTAGAAACATCAACTGGACGAACAACATACAAGCTTCTTACAAAGGTTTTATCTTGCACGTAACGGTCATCATAAAACCAGGAAGTGGTATATATTGTTTCATAATCTCCAGCATCGTCGTCTTCTGGTATATCGTCTTTTGTATTTTGCGGAATGTCATCTGCAAAATCCCAATTGTCAACATACATAATATATTTAAAGCTAGTGTTTGGATTAATCATCAAGAACCAAAAGGCACCAGTGCTATCGGTCCAATCGCAACCAGACACCAAACCATATCCAGTTATTGAGGTTGGTGTTGCTGCTCCTCCGTACCAAGTTGCTGATTGATACATTGTAAACGCACCGTTTGCTCCAATGGTTGGGTCATATATAAAATTAACATTTGGATAATCAACTGCAGCACCAGTTGGGTTTGATGTAGATGCGGTTGTTTCTGTAGTGAAATCAAATGGAGCTGACATCCACAATCTATCGTTTACATATGACAAAGTTACAAATTGTAATTTTAATGGATTGATTCTATTTGTATCAATAGTTGGCTTTAAACGCTCAAAGACTCCTTGAATGCCATTGCGATTAAAAAAGAACAAGCCACCTGGATAATCAAAAAAGTATGCACCACCAGTGCCCTCAACCACGTTTTGTGGAAAACTAATTCCAAGATTCGTAGAAAGCTCTACAAGCTGAAATGAGTCAGCATCATAACCCATTAACAAATAAATGGCTTTAGGTTTAAATATTAATAATTGTCCATCAACTACGGCTAAACCACGAATGCCTTCTCCGCCAGCAATGATATCGATGTAGTCATCTTGAAACCAGTTTTCTGGTGAGCTTTCGTGTGACCAACGAATTCTATTTGGATATGCCGTGCCATCTTCAAAGGTATTTGCACAAAACAATTTATTTGCATGCGCCCTAACAAGTTCTGCCCTTGGCATATATCCGCCAACTGGCAATTGATATGGTTGCCATGTTGGGCCAGATGCTAACAACGATGTGGCATATGTTGTGCCAGCTTCCCACTTAAACATATTGTTGGCAGAAGCACCAAGTGCAATATATAATTCGTCTTGCCAAGTTGTAACTGATGCACCGTTTGTTGATTTTACTGCAAGGTCGGTAGGGCCAGAAGATTGTTGCAGTACAGAAAAATCACCACCAGTTGAGTGATAAACTTTTCCGTCTATCGAACCAGCTGTAACAAAACCAGTTGATAATATTATTGTTGGTACAGTAGGATGTTTATAATTAAATAATAGTTTTGGATTCCAGTTACCGCTAACTTCTGTTGCGTGTTTCTTTTTATATCCAGCACGACTAAATACCCCACCACGTGGGTCAACATCAAGATTTACTATAAACGGCGATTCGTTGTTCTTCAACTGAAATTGGTCAGCACGAAAGTTTAAGCCACCAGTAAAATCCCTAACTTGGTCAAAAAGAATCTGTGCCATTTACAACGCAATCCCGTAAGGCCCTGGTATAACACGCATGCCCTGAGTATTATTCCACCATGCATAGGATGCAGTTGGTGTCAATCCGCCAGACATAATAAGTTGTCTGTTACTTGATGGTGCAGTCAATTGACCTTGAATAACGGCAACTGCTCTTTCAAAGCTAGACATGTATTCTCTTGCCATCTCTGTGTCTTCTTGAAATTGGAAGATGCGAGCCATGACATAATTAACTAATGGCAACTGCATTTGTGGGTCAATATCTATTGCGGTGCTTTGGTCGGTAAACCAAGTTAAGAATGGTTTACGAAAAGCACGAACTGTGATTGTATATGCATCATTTGGTCTTGGCCAAAGATTTAACAAGTTACCCCAAATTGAAAAATATGCGGGAATGTTTGCTTGGTCAGAAGTTCCGACCCAAGTTGCTTCTGCAATTGCTTGGTCAATATAAATTAAAGAGTTGCCCATATCAGTATTATTTACAACGGCAATAATAGATTGTATGTCCGTTATACTAGTTTGCACGTTGCCAGACGGAATGTTGCGAGTAAAAGAAGAATAACTAAGCTGATTAGCTGTAGTAACAAAAGAATATGTTGCTTGATAATAAGGAAATCTTTGGCTGAGCGCTACAATCTTTTGAAAACCTTCTTTAATAAAACCGTTAACAAGGTCAGTTGATATGTCGTCATTTGCATCGAAACCAATATCAAGGTCTGCTAACTCTCCAACAAATGTGCGCATTTGTGTCAGTGTTAGGTTTTCGTTACCAAAATTTATAGCCATTTAAAACTCCTAATCTTTGGCGTCTAAAGCTGCGTTTTGTTCTTCGCCCATCTTCTTAAATTGTCTTAGATGTCCAATGCAATAATCAGTGTCATTTGCTTTAGGCGATTTGCATTGTTCTTCTTTTTTTGTTGATGCTTGGCATAAACCTTTTCCATAAACTACACCGCCGTATGGAATACCAGATGGTGGGGCGGGTTCTATGTTTGCACCATGAAAATCAGCTCGGATGCTGCCAATGTGACGTGCACCAGCTACAGTGCCGTATGGTTCTGTGCCAGCTAAACCTTGGCCTGTATTCTGTGTTTGTTTATTCATATTATCCTTCTTTGGTTATAAGTGGAACATGCCGCCAAGGGTCCTTCACCCCTGGCGGCACGTATCCTAGTTTACTGATTAGGCTTCTGTTGGCCAGTCAATGCGACTCCATGTAAGCACCGAGCTTGCACCCTGCACCGTTAAGGTTCCACCAGACTTAATGCCACGAACAGTTATCGTGCCATCAGCCGAAGGTGAAATTATACCCTCAACAGTTGCAACGTTGTCAGTTGTGAATACTGAATCACTTGGTGCTGCTGCTGGAAGGTCGTATGCATTACCATACTCTATTGCCATGGTTGAAGCTATCGACGTATAAGCCAAAACAGTTGGGGCTGCTGGTCCGCTAACGGAAAAAGCTGCTCCTTCTGTAACTGCGTTGGCGTCGTAGACAACCGTTGCTTTGAACTTGTATACTTCGCCTGCTTTGCCGTACCAGTTTAAACCTGTTACGTCGCCGTACGATGCACCAAGAGCTGTGTTGGTATCTCCAACAACTGTTCTTTCTACAATGAATTTATTAGTAGTCATGATTATTACCTGTTCTCTCTAATCAATCATGTTGATTAATTGTTTGTTTGTTTGTTTGTTTTATTACAATAATCGCAGGTGAGGGAAGAGCTGCCCGAAGGAAGACAGCCTTTAAACTCCCCCCACCAACGAAACTTATTAGGCGTCAGCGGTCATGAAACCTTGACGTGTACGGTTGCTGCATGTCAAGTTACCATAGGCCAAGACGAGAGCGTAACGGGCATCAATGCCAGCTACAGTACCGTTCTGGAATTCTGTGGTCTTGAACCAGTAACCATTCAAACCAGTGAGCTTCAAATACTTCGTGTTAAGGAAGTACATCGGCGCATCTGATGCGTCAACTGCCAACTCAAGGTCAAACACAATTGGTGTCTGCTTGAACATCAGGTTTTGGAAACCTGAATTGGCTTTTGTCACGTCCTGGTAACGCACGTTGTTGGTCAACAGTGACTCGTACTTCTCAAATAACGAAGTGTTCGTGATAATCAAATCAGGAACATCGCTACCTCTTGAAGCACGGTTGTATACGTCAGCCATGTTAACAAGCGAAAGCGTTGCAGCCATGGTTGTTGCTTGTGTTGGGTTCCACCAAGTGTTGGTTGATGCATCAATGCCACCGACCGTGTTGTTCTGGGTTCCAATCAAGTTACCCAAACCATTGAGGTCTTTAGCTGCTGGTGCTACGCCTGGTGAGCCGAAGAGTTGCTCGTTAAGAGTTGTCTTCAGTGACATTTCAGCTTGCATAATTTTTGCATTCAGCAATTTGATGATTGCCTCGGTGCCACGGTTCTTGGCTTCTTCGATACCGCTGATTGCGATAGAAGCAGCCATCTGCTTCCAGTCGTACTCTGCGGCTGAGATGCCTTCCTGTGGAGTAAGGTCGATTGCATCATACCCTGAGTACGTTGCAACCGTGTCGTTCACTGCGTACATGAGTGGCTCAATTATTTGAGTACCACCCTCTTCGACGCGAACGCGACCTTTTTCGTTGAGGTGATTAAGAAGGACTAAGTCCTTGAAAATGTTGTCTACTAGTGTAGGCTGATAGTTCTGCAGCGTAGTGGACAACAGTGAATTAAAGTCGGGATTACCGGCCATGTTATTCTCCTTGTTGTTGTTGGGTTATTAGAGGTTTAAAGTCTTCTTGGCCTGTTCAAAGGCTTCGAAAACCGATGTTGGTTTTGGAGCTTTTACGGCAACACCTTGTTTAGCAGCTGAACCGCCCGACACTACTGATGCCGAACGTTTTGCTCCCACTCTAGACTGTTCTTCCGTGAGCTTCTTCTTTGCCTCAGAGGCTGTAGAATAAACTTTATCAAAGTTAATCTGTTTGAAGACTGCTTCTAGGTCGGTTGAACCTGTTGCTAGAGCTTTAGCAACTACTTCATCTGCGTTGAAGTCATCACCGTATTTACTCTGCAGAGAGTCGACTGTTTTGGTTAACTCATCCATTGCTTTTGATTGCTCGAAAGCTGCGATGCGTTGTTCTAATAGTCGAAGTTGCTTTTCAGATGGGTCTAGATACTCTTCCTCAACCTGTTGGTTTTGGATTGGAGCGCCTAGTCCGTAATGCTGCTGTAGCGCCTGCAAGGTGCTTGCTGGGTCTTTTGCCAATGATTCGGCTAAGGCTGATGCAAACTGTACTTGCTTTCTCTGTTCAGCTAATTCTTGGGTCTTACGGGTATAATCCGCTTGACGTTGATAACCGCTGAGTGCCTCTTTTAAAGGAACCATAACTTCTTGACCATCTACTTGGAGCTTGATGACCTTGTCAGCAACCTCTGTATAGTCAAATAAATCTAGTTCTTCTTGAGTGGCTTCTGCCATAACCTCTGTAACTTCATCAACTTGTCCGTCTACTACGGGGTCAACTGCGTTTTCAGAGCTAGCAATATTATTATTATTTTCTAACATTTGGAATCCTTATCCTTCTGTTTGGTTGTTCCTTGGGTATTTTGCATACCCCTCTATCTATATAGAAAAGTATTACATTGGTTTAATTTATTGGCCACCTGCAAGCAATGCTTGTAGTATTTCAGGCGGTAAACTTTGTAAACTACCAGATGCAGGAACGGCTGAACCTGTTTGTGCGCCAGGACCTTGTATTGGGGCTGCTGCTATTAAACCAGGTGGTAGTTCTACTGGCATCTCAGGAGGCATAGGGACTCCACCCATTTCAGGTGGCATAGCTTCCATACCTGGGGCCATACCTTCTGGCATTGGTGGTTGTTCTGGTGGAGGTGGTTCTTGTAAGAAAGAACCTGGGTCTTTAACTCCAAAGCCTTGCGACAATACATATTCTGCCAGTTTTGGCAAGTTAATTAAACCAGCCTGGGCAAAGGGTTGCATTGCTGAAACTATTTGCAAAGCCATATCTCTGCGGAAAGCTTCGTTTCTTGGGGCAGTTGAACCAGCCTCAACTGTAAAATCAAACTCACCGCTAATATAATCTTTATCAAATGTTAACCATACAGGTGCATTTTCAGAACCTATGATTCTTACGGTTTGTTCACCAGTTAAGAATTGTTGAGCTAACATAATAAGATTAGAAGCACATTGTGCTATTGCGTTTTCAATTGCAATAAGCTTTTCTGCTACTCTGGCATTGCCAGCTTCCGCAATGATTGAAGCTTCACGAGCTGTTCTAGTTGTTTCTGGAATGGCACCACGCTGATACTCTGAGACGCCTGACACACGGTCAATGTCGTTTTGAATCATGCTAGATTGATTATAAAATTCTGGTGGGTTAATTAATGCTGGCATTGGTACAACAACGTTATTTAAATTCTCTCCAGACTTAACTGGAACGATAACGTTATCCTCGTCTGATGCTAAAGCTTGACGACCATCATCATCAAATGCCGACTCTTGAAACAGCCACTTGCGTGAGTAACGCTTTCTATGCAACATCATTTGCGTACGAGTTTCGTTTAATTCGTACTGCAGTGGTTCGATTGCTTCTAGTTCGCCCATCGGGTAAAAGAAACCAGGAATGTCATAGTTGCGCAACATAAAGAAAGGGTGACCAAATTCATATGGCATCTTGATAGGTTTAATTAAAAACTTGTCGCCACCTGAATCCGAAAACACTGAAAGCTCACCAGTATCAATATTATAATATTCGTATATGTCGCAATATGCTTCTTCTGGACTCATGCCAGAGTTAGTCATGTAACCTTGAGACCCTGTAACATCATTGTAACTTGAATAAGATGAAGGACTTAATTCTTTTCTTGCTGCGGCATCGTAACGCTTGTCTGCTTTTGCGTCCTTAATTTTACGGCGTGTGCGTTGTGAAATCCAACGAGCATCATCCATAGTCATTGCATCTGGGTCAACAAACATTTCGAATGGGTCAACACGTTCTAGAAAAGGTCTATCTTCTCTAATTATTAAATTAGATTCAACATCGTCTGCTGGTTCGCCGTCTACAGCTTCATCAGCAGTATCTTCAATTTCATCTAATTTTGATTCTTCAACAAAACGATAACCAGTTTTAACCCAACCATGACCTATAACTAAATAATCTTTTACTGCACGCTGAAATTCTTTTTGACAACCATAATGCTGCCACCAATAATTTATAATAGATTCTGTAAGAATTGCTTTATCGGCATCTTCTGGTCTACGTGGGTTAACGTTAATCTTTGGGCGACCAATCGAAACAGCTGGAGCCAAAGTATTGATAGTAGAAAATGAAATATTAACAAGCAATCTATCACCAGTTGCATAACCACGATATTGTCTACCACGATACAAGTTAATTAATCTTTGCCACAGTTGGTCGTAGTTAGTGTTGGTGCTTGCTTGTCCCGAACGCCATCCTCTAGCATAATCTAAATTTCTTCTATAATAAGAAAGTTTATTTGAATATGATTCACGTGCCATTTAACAATCCCACTTCCTCAGAGCCAACGCCTTGCGTGTTGGTCTACCTTTACTGTCCTTCATAGGGCCTTTTACTCCACCCATTCTTGCGCAAAATGATTTCCTTCTTGCAGCTGACTTAGGCGACTTCTTTGCTTGCTTAGCAGACACAGGTGGTTTTAGTGTGCCACCAGTCTCAGCCTTATATGACGCACGCCCCTTGGCGTTTAAGCCACCCTTGGGGTTCTTGCCCTCTTTGCGTTGCCATGCAGCAGTCTTGGCCACTACTTACCTTTAGCTGCTCTCATGTTGTCTACGAGATTTGGATAAGGGCGTCCAGCTTTTTTAGCTGCAGCTTTAGCTGATGCTTTTTGTGCTGGTGATAACTTCTTTGATTTACCTAAAGACTTTGGACGTGGTTTCTCCCAAACTGGTTTAGTACTTTTTCTTTTTGCTGCCATTTTTTTTCTTTCTTGTTGGTATGTATTTCTTTTTTGTTGTTGACGGCAATGCTGGATAATTTGGGTTACCCTTCATTAATAACCAGTCTGCTCTTCATCTTCTTCTTTTTCCATTTTCTTCATGCTTGGTGCTTTAGACTTCTTCTTCTTGCCTTTTAAAGCTTTAAAGTCAGCGCCAGTTATTTTATCTTCTGGGGTTGCTGCTTTAGCAATTTTATTTTGTTTTGATGATAACGCTTTTTTATAAGCTGCACCCATTGGTGTTTCAGTAGCAGCAACTATAATACCAAATTTAGGTTTGCCCTTATTGTTTTTAGCTTTCATTTTTTTTTCTCCTTTTGTTTAAACTTCTTTGCTGCTTCTAAAGCAGCTTTAGCTGAAGCAAATTTCTTTTCAGCTTTTTCTACATTCTTCTTTGCGGCTTTAACAGAAGGAGTTTCAATCTTCTTTTGTTTTGCAAGTGACCCAAGTTTTAACTTAGCTGCTTTCTTTATTTTCATTCTTCCTTCTCCTTGGTTTATGTAAATGCCAATCTATATGACCATCTAATTTTTCATCTACCATATCAACTTTGTAGGCTACCTTATGAAGTAAATCTCTTGACTCTGCGTGTTGGCTGGTGTTTTCGTTTCTAAGCTTTTGGACTACAACTACCAAAGGTCCTCCTATAACGGCAACAACGATAGGAACCAGCCAGTCCATGCTAGATGAGTTCTTTTCTTGATGAGACTTTTTCTACGTTTGGCATGTTAGCATACATATCTTGGGTTTCCTTTATAGTCGTAGTATTCCAATTTGATTTGCCGTATTGAGCGCCAACGAAGTTAAAAGTAACTCCTTTGACATGGCATTTGAAGCAAACGCCACGCTTTTGGTCTTGTTCTGTCACTAAATCTGCGTTACATAGTCTGCACTGCATAAAAATCTCCCTATACTTAATAGAAAAGTATTACATCTTATCGCTATACCAATTAAACTCACCTATAATATAACGTTCCTGTTCCTTCTTAGGCTTCGGCATACGTGATTGAAAGTAGTTTAAAGTCCCCCAAGGTGCGTCAGTCTTAGGGCTGTACTCAGGCAACCATACATATTTTAACATCTGATTAGCTATTGCTAGACTCATAACTCTGTCGTCGTGCGGGGACCCATGCGTAGAACCGTTGTCATCACGAACAAAGGTCTTAAGTTCAGCAATCGTATACTCACAACGCAATTGTAGCACACCATCTCTTAAATTAGCATTAAGCTCATCTATAGCCAAAGGCTTTGTTAAGGTTGTTGTGCGCCAACCTAAAGTTTCAGAAACCTCAGGATTACGTTGGTTTAGTCTACGTTGTCTATATAAATTAATATAATTATTTTTATTTAAAGCAGTTAATGTAGTTAAACCGTGGTTATTAGATTCTACACCTATTAAAGCCTCATTATAAAAAAACCCTAGAGCATAAAGAACTTCTTCACCAAACTTGTCTGGGTCTACGT
>Ga0181351_1000660_pt1 | contig 10146 bp, 9 predicted proteins | sample Su13VDMM15SD_FD_170485 | JGI IMG/M metagenome (GOLD analysis project Ga0181351, IMG submission 170485) | Freshwater viral communities from Lake Michigan, USA - Su13.VD.MM15.S.D | ecosystem: Environmental > Aquatic > Freshwater > Lake | place: USA: Michigan | collected 2013-07-16 | reverse complement strand
ATTTATACTTTATTTCCTAAAGAAGTAGACGCACAAATAGCTGATGCTATTCTTGAGTTATTCCGTAAGAGGGAGCATATAGACATCTTTAATAAAAAAGCACTGTATATATACATTCGTGAGATTATTGACGCTAAAACCCCTAAAATCACCAAGATAGCCGACAAATTATATGGTATATTTAAACAATATTATTATTTCTATCTAGAAAACGGATATACAAATTTCTAATATTCATATTTATAAATAAAATACTATGAACGGATTAGACAATGTTGTGTTTGGTAAGAAGAAATTTTCTGATATATTAGAGGAAATTTACACCAATCAACAAAAAAAAGACAAACAAATATCTATCTTAATATCAGAACTTAAACCATTAGTACAAGAGATAGGTGATGCTACTCTTATTGTTCCTTTAATTAAAGAATACTTAGAGATAAGTGTTAAGAATGATGAACAATTAATTAAAATGGCTACTATCATTCAACGTATTATGAATAATAATACTGGACCAAATGATGGTAGTTTTGGTATATCTGAAGAAGAAAAACAACAATTATTAGCCGAATTAGATAAATTTAAAACAGAGGAATAATGGGTATAGATATTTCATTTGGTTCTGTTGGTTTAAGTAATGTAGTTTACACTTCAGGTAATACTCAAAGATCAAACACACTCCCTTCAGCAGCAGGAGGAAATTCATCTATCATATCAGTTAGAGTTAAAAAAATCATATTAGATAATTCTGATATGAAAATATTTCAACAGTTTGGTGAATGGAATAGTATAGGAATAATATTTTGGGAGGCGGTTGATAAACCAATGCCTGGAGATACATATAGTGAGAGTTTATATGCTTTACCTATATTCCCAAATATTAAACATTACCCATTAATTAATGAGGTAGTTTACTTACTACAATTAACTAACACTAATATAACTACAGATTTATCATCTAATAGTTATTATTATTTTCCACCTCTTAACTTATGGAATAGTCAAATTCATAATGCCATCCCAGGTTATGATAGTAATCCATCAAATGATGAAAGCCAAAGAACAGATTATAGAGCATCATTTCAAGGTGAAGTAAGACAAATAACAGATAATAGTTCTGAGATTAATTTAGGTAAAACATTTAATGAAGTAGTAGATATACATCCATTATTACCTTATGAAGGAGATATAATATATGAAGGTAGATGGGGTAATTCAATTAGATTAGGATCAACTGTTAAAAATGCTTATATACCTAATAAATGGTCTAATGGTTCTAATGGAATAAATGGTGATCCTATTATTATAATAAGAAATGGTCAATCCATGTATGATAGTGATTCATGGGTACCTGAAACTGAAGATATAAATAGTGATAAATCTTCTATTTATTTAACATCAAATCAACAACTTTTATTATTTCCTGCTAGTACTAATAATTTTGCTTTTGCTAAATCAACCCCTCCTACTAATGTAGGACAATATGAGGGAAATCAAATCATACTTAATTCAGGTAGGTTAGTACTTAATGCTAAATCTGACTCAATACTATTATTAGCTAGTAAAATAATTCAATTATCATGTAATGAAACTTTAGGAGTAGATGCTAAACAAATTGCATTAACAGCTAATAAAGTTTATTTAGGTTCATCTGAAGGAATAGAAGGAAGTAAAATACAATCAGTTGTATTAGGTGAAAACTTAAATTTTGTACTATCAGATATAGCTACATTCTTCAAAACTCTTAATATAGCATTTAAAACAGCCACTGATAGTAACGGTGCGCCTATTGCTTCATTACAATCTATAGCTAGTGATGCTGAGATGTTAAGTAATGATATTTTAAATATAGTAAACGCTAAAAATTTATTATCTAAAACAGTTAAAACAATATAATTATGCCAAGTCAATTTAAGGGACAAGTATTAGAAGAAAATGGAAAGCCTTTAAATCGATTAAATGTTGAAATTGACTACCCAGGAAGAGTAGGTGAAAGAATATACACAATAACAAATATAAATGGTGAATGGGAAATCACACTTGATGATAGTCCTGATCCAAAGGATGTTACTGTAAGATTTTATAAAGATGGTTATGAAACTAAAATTGTAATAAATCCACAGCCTACTGAAATATTAAAAGGTTTTATTGACCCAATAAAAGGAGGAACATTAGATTTAACAGGAAAATATAAGGATGGAAAATATGAATTTAATAGTTTTTCTGTAGAAACTCAAGGTTTAATTATTCAAGAAGCTCAAGATATATATCAATTTGCAATTCATAATTATGGTAATTATACTATAACAGTAGACGCTACTGAAACCCCAACTGAAAAAGAAGACATTAACATACAATACCAACTTCCAGGTCTTTTAGCTGAAGCAAGAATGGAGGAATTACAAAAAGTATTTGAAAATGAATTATCAAAAATATATAATAATAAATTATTATCATCGGGAGGAAGATATGTTATTCATAATCCTAAAGTAGAATTAGGTAATATTGATGTAGTGGAAAATATCAAACCAGGTGCTAAAATAAAAGTAAATTTTATTATCCTACCTATAACAAATATTCCTGTTCCTAATAGTGAAGAAGAATTTATTCAATTTTTAATAAATAATGGTTTTGAAAAATTAACTACTCAAGAAGCTATAGATAAAGCCTCAGTTTACCCAGGTAATTATCCTTTACAATATTTGGAGTATTTTTACTATGACCAAAAAGAAGAAAGATTCGCGGTTAAATATAAATCAGTACCTAATAAACCTGAACTTAAAAATTTAATAATACTTGGAAGATTTAATTTAATAATCCAATTAGATGGGAGTATTTATAGCTCACCAAAATATAGTTTTTATTTTGATTCAACTCAATCAAAATACACTGAGTTACAACCAAATCTCCAAAAATGGATAAATGATAATTTTATAAATCTTTCCACAAAAGAAAATATACGAACTGTTGATAAAGAAACTATAATTGGAGTGATTAAAAATATAGCCACAATATCATATAACTCAGATCTATCTCGTAAATCAACAAATCAAAAAGTAATAGATATTGATATGAATTATGTTAAAAGACATATTGAAAATGATATGGATGAAGCTGACAAACGAGAATTATATAATCTTTTAAGTAAACAAAGAGATATAATTCTAGCTAATGGATTCGCTGTAAATATAATTTTTTAAAAAACATAAAAATATGCCTAATAAATTTGAAGGCCAAGTCCAAGATAATTTTGATAGAAAATTAAAAGACGTTAAAGTAACTCTTACTGGTACTGGTATTCCATCAGGTACATTCACTAAAACAGATGAAAATGGTAAATGGATAATATTATTAAAACAATCTATTGAATCAAAAGATGTTACAGTTTCATTTACCAAATCAGGAATGGAATCAAGACAAGTAACTAATCCTCAACCTACTGAAGTATTAAATGGATATATTGATCCTGAAAAAGGTGGCACACTTGATCTTCAAGGATTATATAAATCTGGGACTTATCTTGTTACTTCATTAACAGAAGAATCTAAGAGTATATTAGATCAAGAACTTGAAGATTTATTTCAATTTATAAAAAATCATCCTGATAATACAAAAATAACTATTACTTCATCTGAATCTCAAGTTACAAATGCTGACAATGAAAACGGAGATGGAATTAATAGATCAGATGAATTTAGAAAAACACCTGGATCATTAGCGAAAGCAAGAGCAGAAGCATTACAAAAATATGTAAATATTTTTTTAGATAAAAAATATACAGAAAATCCAAATTTAGATTTAAAATTAAAACCAACTATTGAGTTTGGAGATATAACTAGAGTAGGTGGAGAACTTTGGGAAAGATATTATACTCCAAGTTCTACTAATCCTAATATATTAACACCAAATGAAAATCCTAAAGTTATAGCTGATAATGAACGATTATTAAAACAATATAATTCTAGTTCTTTAAACCCTGATGATAAAATAACAAGGACAGCTGATTTACCTAAATATAAACAAGATCAATATACACGTATAACAGTTGGAGTTAAATACGAACCCATAACAATAAATGAATGTTATGCTGGTAATTTAGTATTTGATGTTATGTATATATCACCAGGGGGTATACATAAAGAATTACAACCTCCTGGGGGAGTAGGTCATGATTGTGATAATGCTTTATTTCTAGTGACAGCTAATGGTGTATTATTAAAAAGAGATGACGGAAATGGATATGCTAGTATGAATAACAAAATAAATAAAGATGGAAAATCCCCATATTATTTCAAAGATAAACGTACAGAAGGCCCATTTTCTCAAACAGTGGAGGAAAAGTTTTTAAACGAAGTAAGACAATATGATAATTTACACTCAGGATATCATTCGTTCGGAAGATACATTGAACCTATAAACGCTAATTTACGAGCTGAAGCTAAAAAATCATTCACTGAAGCATCTCTTGGAAGATTTTATCCTAAAAAAGTAGGTGAAGTATTTTCTTTAGATTTAAATAATAAACCTATAGTTAATTGGGGGGCAGGTGAAAGATTTAATAGATTTATTATTGATTCATCTACCTTAAATAAAATAGTAGCTGGTCTTCCTGATAATGAAAAAATAATAGAATTTTCATTAACATGTATAAATTCAAGTACAGGTATAGATGATTATAATGGTATAAAAACTGGAAAAACTGATTGGTTTTTAAATTTTGATGAAAAAAATAAAGGATGGAAAAATGGTTGTCATAAAGGAGTTGGAACATTTAAACTATATAAAATAAAACAAGGAACAGGAGACAAGAGTAATAATATGATAGTATCATATGCCTCTAATTTCCTTATAGGAAAAACACCACCTGATAAACAACAAACTCTTTGGTTATTTAGATATGATGTATGCAACAACAAAATAACCGAATTCAACCCAGTTGTATTTAAAAATTTAGGTGAAGTTAAAGGTGAAGAGGAATCTGAATCTGAATAATTATCTAAACAATAATAACTCATATTTTGTTGTATCAAATGGATTAATAGTACTATATTTAGCCTTACTCCATATGACTCTATGTATTTCTCCTGTCTCTATATTTTGAATATCATAATGACTATACTTATCATTTTCAATCCAATTTAAAGAATCAGCAATTATTTTATAATCTTTACCTTTAAAAATAGATGAATCAACACCTACAAATTCAATTCTAATTGTATCCTCATAATTTTTCCAATATGTAATATCATTTGAACAATTATATGTTTCTTCATTTATATTACTATACTTAGTAATAGTACATGATTGAATTAAACATACTGTCAAACTAAATAATAATATCTTTCTCATAATCTTCATTTATATACTAAATATAATAAATATAACTTGGGAAACCAAACATAATTTCATATATTTATCACAAACAACCAAACATGAGTACACCTATATATAAAGTTAGTGATGGAAGTGTAATCACATTTGGTACTCGTGGTCCTTTAAGGTACGCTACTTTAACTAGACCTAATGGAGAAGTAATTAAAGGCAGAGAATGGATGTCTAGCGCTATTGATTATCCAGGTATAGCTGAGGAAATATTATTAGCTAATAATGTAGTTGATAACAATGCAGGAGGAGCACCATTACCTTATACTATTGAAGGAGGACAAGACTCATCAACAGAAAACTCTAAAGGAAATAATTTTGTTTATGCTATTCCTAGAACCACATTAAGTAAAGTAGCGGATGAAACTGCTTTAAATAATGCTAAAACTAATAAAGAAATCTTAATTCAAGATAATGAAGCTTTAAATAAAGCATTAGAACCAGAGTTACCTCCTGAAGTTAGATTTACTAATTTTGTTAATAGTCAAAAATCAACTATTAAAAAAAGATTAATTCCATTTGTTATAGGTTTAATAACTCCATTTGCTCCTCAAGTAGTCCCATTGATAATTTCTAATTTAGGTATAAATGGAGACACAACAGTAGACTCACTTAAAGACTCAGCTAATGCTAAAGCAGATGAAGCTAAAGCTAAAGCTGATGATGCTAAAGCAGCTTCTAATGACGCTAAAAATAAAGCTAAAGATAAAGAAGCTTTAAAAGCAGTAGCGACAGGTGCTGGAGTGTTCATATTAGGAAAAATAACTAAAGATCAATTAATTGGATTAATAGATTGCCCATCATCATCTAAAATACAATCAGTTATTAAATTACGTAATTCACTTGTTACCCAAATAAATGGTATATATAAAAATATTGATAATTTAACAAAAGTATTAGGAATAACAACTATTTCTATGTCTATAATTCAACAAGCAATAAAATTAGCTAAAGCCAACCCATACCCAGCTACTGGTATACCTCCTTTAGGATTACCTCCTTTAACATCAGGAATCCAAACAACTATAGCATCTTTTGTAGCTAAATTAGAAAAAACTATTGATAAGACTCTACCCACACTTACTGTAATAACTATAACAATTGCATCATTTGCTACTTTTTTAGGAATTATTTTAAAATTTTTAAATATGTTAGATATTATATTAGAACATTGTGCTGAAGATAAAGATATGGGTTTTGAAGCTATTAATGATGAAATTAATGCTTTAGCAAATCCAACAGTAACTGCTACACAAAACAATAATACTAATACTTATAAAGGATTTACTTTAGGAGTTAAAATTGATGAAACTAATAATAGTAAATATATTAGACGATACGCTGTAGCACAAAATAAACAAGGTATTGATTTATTAAGGACTGATTCCTCATTTGCATCTGATCCCGCAGTATTAATATCTCAATTAAAATTCATAATAGATTCAACTCCTAATATAACAGCTGAATAATCAAATATTTATAATCATATGAAAATCGAAGGACTAAAAAAATTAATCAAAGAAGCAGTACGTGAAGTAATTCAAGAAGAATTAAAAGATATTCTACTTGAAGCAGTTAAATCACCCAGAGCAGTAGTACAGGAAACTTATACTCCTATCCCTGTTCCTTTCCAACAACAATCCTCAACAGTAAATCATGATCTTAAACGTAATTTAAGAAGTATGATTGGAGGTGAATTTGATACAGTAATATCTGCTAATTCATCTCATGCTCAACCTTCTTATACCCCACCTGCATCAGCTAATACTATGGGTGAAGGATCAAGTTTACCTGGAGGTGAAGTAAGTTTAGATCAAATAATGGGATTAATGACTAAATAATGGCATATAGAGCACCTAATATAAATCCAATAGATGTAGGACAACAAGTTGCTATAGGAGTTCCTATTCCTTTTAATAGTCCTCAAGTATTTACTCAAACTTATACAACATCTGATCAAATAAAATCTAATTTAATTAATTTTATATTGACAGCTAAAGGTGAACGCCTATTAAACCCAGAATTTGGGACTACTATTAGACAATATTTATTTGAAAATATTAATAATAATACTTTACAGAATTTAGAAGACTCTTTAAGAGAGGAACTAACATTAAATTTCCCATCAGTTACAATTACTAATATTAAATTTAACCCCCAATACGATACTAACGCCATTAATATAGTTATTAACTATTATATACTTGGTGGTAACCCTAATACTCTCAATATAACAATATAATATGGCTACTGAAAATAGGAATATAACATATTTAAATAAAGATTTTAGTCAATTTAAAACATCTTTAATTGATTATGCTAGAACATACTTTCCCACATCATACAATGATTTTTCTACTTCATCCCCAGGAATGATGTTCTTAGAAATGGCATCATATGTTGGTGATGTTATGTCTTTTTATCTTGATAACCAAATTCAAGAAAACTTTTTACAATATGTAAGACAACAAAATAATATATATGCTTTAGCTTATATGATGGGTTATAAACCTAAAGTAACATCAGTCTCATCAGTTGATATTGATATCTACCAAAAAGTACCAACTATAAGCAACCAACCAGATTACACCTATTCAATATATATATCTGAAAACTTTCCAATAACATCTCCACTTCAATCTAATATTAAATTCCTAATACAAGATCCTATTGATTTTACTTTTTCAAGTTCATATGATCCAACTGAAATAACAGTATATGATAATAATTATTATCTTTTAAAAAAGACAAGAAAAGCAATATCAGCTGAAATAAAATCAACATCATTTTCATTTGGTTCACCTCAAAGTTTCCAAACTGTTGATATTAGTGATTCTAATGTTATTGGAATTTTAGATATAACTGATAGTGACGGAAATAAATGGTATGAAGTACCATACTTAGCCCAAGAAATGATTCTTGATAGTATAAAAAATACTAACATAAATAATCCTAACCTATCAGCTGATGGTGGGGAGGCACCATATCTTCTCCAACTTAAAAAAATACAAAGAAGATTTGTTACAAGATTTATAGATGATAAAACATTAAGAATCCAATTTGGATCTGGAACTAATACTTCTAATAATGATGAGGAAATAACCCCAAACCCAGATAATGTTGGTCTAGGATTACCTTATAGACAATCTAAATTAACAACTGCTTTTTCACCAACAAATTTCTTATTTACAGACACTTATGGTATATCTCCATATAACACAGTCTTAACTGTTAGATATTTAATAGGTGGTGGTCTTCAATCTAATGTAGGCTCAGGTACCTTAACTGTATTAAGTAATAAATCTGGTATTAAATTTCAAAATGCTAATTTAGATCCTACATTATCTAATGCAGTATTTAATAGTATAGCTACTATAAATACATTAGCGTCAAATGGTGGTGGAGCAGGTGATACTGCTGATGATATTCGTTTAAAAGCGATGAGTACATTTACAACTCAACAACGAACTGTGACATTAGATGATTATACAGTCAGAGCTATGTCATTACCTTCAGATTATGGGAATATAGCTAAAGTATATATAGAAGCAGAAAAGCTATCAAACTTACTACCAGGTGAAACACCTTCAATATTAAATTTATTTGTCTTAACTTATGATTCTAATAAACATTTGCAATATGCTGCTGCTGCTGTAAAACAAAATTTATCAACATATTTGTCACAATATAAAATGGTAAATGATTCTATTAAAATAAAAGACGCATTTGTTATTAATATTGGAGTTGATTTTGAAGTTACTGTTTTACCTAATTATAATAATAATTTAGTTATAGCTGATTGCTTAGCTAAATTAAAAGATTATTTTAATATTGATAAATGGCAAATCAATGAACCTATAATGTTAAAAGATCTATATATTATGTTAGATAATGTAGATGGGGTTCAAAGTGTTAGAACTGTAAATATAACGAATAAATATGGTTCATTACTAGGATACTCAAATTATGCTTATGATATAATGGGAGCAATGGTTAATAATGTTATTTACCCATCATTAGATTCAATGATATTTGAAGTAAAATACCCTAATAATGATATTAAGGGTAGAGTTGTAACATTTTAATATTTTATATTTATAATAAATGGCTATATACAAATTATTTCCTTCCCAAGATGCTACAATATATTCTAAATACCCTAATAAAAACACAGGATTAGATGAGATATTATCTGTAAGTATTGAAGACGCCCAAGACAGTGGTAACGCACAAGCTTCTAGAACTTTAATACAATTTTCATCTACTGAAATAACAGATGTTATTAATAATAAAGTAAGTGGCTCTAGTTGGAGTGCTTCTTTAAGAGGATTTCTTGCTGAAGTTAATGGATTAAACTCAGATACTATTCTAGAAGTATATGCTGTAACTGGCTCTTGGAATATGGGTACAGGTAAATATTCCTACTCTCCTGAATATACTAATGGAGTTAGTTGGAAAGACAAATTATCAGTAGATAATGAAGCTTGGATAACTAGTAGCTATCCATCAGGAGTAACAGGATCATATGGTTCTATAGGTGGTGGGGGTAACTGGTATACTTCATCTTATACACAGTCATTTTCATACTATGATGATAAAGATATTAATATAAATGTTACACCTATAGTTAAAAGTTGGTACTCAGGTTCAATAGCTAATAATGGATTTCTTATTAAACAAGAAATTGAATTTACAAATAATACCCAATATAATATAAATTTAGATTATTTTTCAAGAGATACTCATACTATCTACCCCCCACAA
>Ga0181351_1000653_pt1 | contig 10204 bp, 16 predicted proteins | sample Su13VDMM15SD_FD_170485 | JGI IMG/M metagenome (GOLD analysis project Ga0181351, IMG submission 170485) | Freshwater viral communities from Lake Michigan, USA - Su13.VD.MM15.S.D | ecosystem: Environmental > Aquatic > Freshwater > Lake | place: USA: Michigan | collected 2013-07-16 | reverse complement strand
GTTAAATGTTTTCATAGGACAAAAGTAATATATATTTTTTTATTTGCATTGTTTCAAACATAATCTAAAATACTTTTCACCGGGTCTATCAGAATAGAAGTAAAATTCGACATAATCATCACTTTTATTTTCCATTACAATTCTAACACTTGATTCATTACCATCATCATCAATCAATGTATATAAATAATTATATTGTCTTATAAACAATTGTTTAGATTTAACATACATTTTATAATCTCTATTGTGTGTAACTATTGAAATTGTATGTGATTCTCTATCTTCGTAGAAAACAACTTCTCCGGGTATATTTTTAATATCCCAACCTGTAGGTGTTCGCATATCAACCGTTTCAAATTCAAATCTTTTTTCTTGAGAAAATAAAATTGATGATACTAAAAGGAATATCAGTAATTTTAAATTTTTCATTTTTTAAAATTCCACTTCAAATAATGTATTTGAATCATCTTGTTCAATATTTTGGGTGTGATATAAAGTGATGGTATTATCATTAAAGTTAAACATAAAATATCCTCCACCACCTTCATTATTCTCCCAACCACGAAAATTATCTGATAATTTGTCATAACAAAAATCTTCCATTGACTCCGGAACTTGTTGATTAATCTCGTCAAAATTACCATCTATAGAACCATCATCACCACCTCCATTATAACGAGCGGTTAATATTCCATCATTAGGAATTTCCCCACCATTCATCACTATTTGGTCTTTCCATTCTTCCATATTGGATTCTTCTACTTCAAAGTCTACTTCAGATTCACCTCCAACATCATAATATCCATAAACATGGATAATACTCAATTCTTTTCTATGGGTATTAAAATCTATTAAAAAATCATTATAATTTAACCCATCAATGTCGGGGAATGAATAATCCCCTGATTCTTCAATATGATTGAAAATTTTTTGCAAAATTGTTATAAACCCTGATGGGATATCCAACCTATTATCCCAATTAAAATGAGTAATGTTTTCCCATTCAATGTCTGAAATTTCAGTTTTATTGTCCCAATCGTTAGCCTCAATCCTAATTTCAACTATTGTATTCCCCATTGATTGGAGATATCTAGATACTCTTTCTAAATATTTTTTGTCTTCCGGTGTTATTAATTCATCCATGCTAATAAATATCAGTCTTCGAGTTTAAGTGTTTTTAACATCCATAATGGACGATTTTTTTCTCTAATATTATCAATCCACTCTTTTGCGGTTGGGATGTAGTTATTACAATCTTCTCTAACATGTTGTTCACCAATATATCGAGTATAAACGATTTTACCATCACTATTTATGAATTCCGGACCGAATCTTTTTTCCATCTCAAATATTCCTTCTGAGTGATGTCTCCACATTCTGTGTAATGAATCAGCATACCATGATTTGGTTTCATCTAACCATTCGTGTAAGTGGATATAATCTTCTGGCTTACCTCCGTATTTTTTTACGGAGGATTTTGCGTGTAAATTAGGGTGTGCCATTAATTTAAAATTTCTTGATGTTCACTAATCACTCTCTTTAATAAGGTGATATATCTTTTGTCTGAGGCGTAAACTCTACCTAATAGAGCGAAGTACTGACTTCTTGTTAATTTACCTTTGTTTTTTAAGGTAAATTCTTGCCACAATTGGTAATCGTCAATACTACTGTTCCAATCATCGTACAGTGCGTATGCCCTTTTCCCTTTATTTATAGCAGTTGTTTCCCTTTTCTTTGGAGCTCTCATACCAAACAAATTGTTTTGATTGATGAAAAGAGGGGATTTAAAGTGTCCTGACTCTAACACCGCTTGGGCGAAAACTATGTCAGGAAATTTGATGTTCTTTTGGTTTATCTGTTCATACAATAACTCATGGGTTAATGATGTGGACTCTGTTTCTTTTCTCGTTGTAAATGAACTTAATATCAACAACGAAGCGAATAAAATTGTTTTTAATTTCATACTCTCTTTTTTACAGTTTATGAGTCCGGAATACTCCTCGCTCGTGACTTTAACAAGTGGATTTTGAAAAAGCCAATATGATAATTAATATCACCATATTGTTTGTTTGTTACCAATTTTACGATAAAAACACCATAAATTCAATAACAACCTATTTTATAAGTACTTTAAAAAACAACTTAAAACCTATTTGCAATGTTTTTGATAGTCATTTCTTCCTCGTTAGACAACAATAATCGGAACTTCATAATCTTACCCATAATTTCTGCCCACTCCTTATCTAATAAGTTGTGATGTTCATTAGATGTGACTGGTTGTCCCTCTAAATACCCCTCCTCAATAAGGATATTAACTAATTCTTCAATTTCTTGTTCTGAACAATTATCAATAAATTCTGATGGGTCAATATCAACCTCTGTACTAAAATATGCCATAATAATTTAATTTATTTTGGACAAAAATATAAAATAAAATTGATACTACAAACTTTTTTAAGATATTTATTAATATGATTATGACCAATTATAAATTGGGGCTTTTGGAAATCATACTAATATGAGAAGGGTTGTGTTATTAGGGTTGGAAAACCTTATACAATCGAATAATTAAACAATTAAAAGGGGGGTTACCCCTTTTTTTTATTAATTTATTTTATTATATTTAAAAAAAAAACTTATTATATGGAAAATTACACAAACCCTGAAAAGGGAGAAACAACACAAGATGTCCAAGACTTACTTAACGCATCATTAATTTTTGCAAGAGCATTAGGACTTATTTTTAAAGAAGGTGAAGGAATTGTTGTTGACATTAAAGGTGATGTTAAATTAGAAGATAACTCCGAAAAAGTTATTGTTTTTAGTCATAACGACCAAATCCACATCTATAAATGCGAACAAGATTTAGAAGAAGGAACTGCGGTTAGTATGAATAGTGATGAGAATCAAGAAAATGTTGACCCATCAAATCTTGATGTTATTGATTCAGAAATTGTATCTCCGACAGAAGAAAATTAAAATTATATTTTGATGAATCAATTATTTTTATATATCTTTGTCAAAAATTAAAACATATGAATATAGGAAACGAATTTCAAAACTATTACACAAAACATTTAGGTAAACCATCTTTGGATTTACATAATTTCAACAATCACATCCAAAACTCGATGACCCCCTATATTTTAGAGGAAAGAGAAATGAGAGTAACTCAAATGGACATTTTTTCTCGTTTGATGATGGATAGAATTCTTTGGGCTTCAGGTCCGGTTGACGATAGAATGGGTGATATTATACAATCACAACTTATCTTCTTAGATAACTTAGATAAGAAAAAAGACATCAATTTATACCTACAAACTCCGGGTGGTAGTGTACTAAGTGGTCTAGGGATTAGAGACACAATGAATTTCATCAATGCGGATGTCGCAACAACTAATATTGGTATGTGTGCATCTATGGGTTCTGTGTTATTATCTTCAGGGTCTAAAGGTAAAAGGTCCTCTTTGATTTATTCAAAAGTGATGACTCACATGGTATCCCATGGGACACAAGGGAATGTTCAAGATACAAGAATTAATCAACTTGAAGCTGAAAAATACAATTATGTATTGTTTAAGATATTGGCGGAGAATTGTGGTAAAACATTTCAAGAAATGTTAGAATCCTCAAGAAATGACAAATGGTTTAATTCAGATGAAGCATTAGAATTTGGATTAATTGACAAAATTATTGGAGTTGAGAAGAATCAATCAATGACTGATATGATGGTAGGGTTTGACGATTACTATGAAAAAGAAATTCTTAAACGAAAATAAGAATAAGTGTTAAATGAAAAAAGAAGGTATTACTACCTTCTTTTTTTTTTAGATAAGATAAACACCCCCCTTGTTTTTAAAAATCTAATTTATATAATAGAGTTTTATATCTATTATGTCGTAATAACCTAAGTGTTTAATTTATTATAAACTTCGGTTGCTTTTTTATTAAAATCCCCAAATACACCACAAACGGTACCGGACAATTGATTTTCTAAACTAGTCATGAATGCGGTTTCTTTAATTGCATCTCCTAAGGCATTTCTCATAAAAGAATATCCTTTACCTTCCATTTTTGTTTTTTCTTGTAACATCATAACAAGAGCTTCAGATAACGCTTCTGTGATTAATTTTGTTAATTCTTTACAATCTTTAAGTGCTAATGCTAACCTTTGTGGTTTTGATACTAAAAATGATGTTAAGAAATTTTTGAAAAACCCACCTAAACCTAATTTACCTAATAAATTCCCCACAATTGGTTCTATCGCTGTTTGAATAATACCACTAAAACTACTTCCAAATATTTTACCTAACATATCCGTTAACTGTTCGTTTAGGATATTGTTTTCACTTAAAAAACTAATCTCCTCTAATAGAGAGTTCGCAATTTTTTCTCGTTTCTTTTTAGGTAATTTATGAAAATTTTTAATATTGTTTTCAGATTCAACAATCATAAGAATTCTACTTTTAACTAAATTTTCTTCAATTAAAAGTTGTTCTTTATTATCTTTAGCCTCTAATATTGCTTTTCTTACTTGTTTTTTTAACATAGTATTTAGATTATTTTAATCTCCATTTAGAGTCATCACCGTATGATAGTGGGCCACCTGAACCACCTCTTAAAGTTTCTATGTAATTATCAATACTACTTAACATACCACCCCATTTACCATCAAACTCATTAGCACAAGCTTGAACTTTTTCTTTCATTGGGATAAATGTGTTTGGTTCAATACGTTTTTTAGTTTTCCAAGCTTGGTAATACGCTTCAACAGTATTTTTACAATCTTTTTTACTTGTTGGAGTTTGATTTGTTATTGCTTTTTTGAATTGGTTTTCAATATTAGTACCTTCAGCCCCCACGATATTACTTGGTGGGAAGTACATAACCAAATCTTGAGAGAATAATGAACCAGCAGGATATACAACTTTAGCTGTCCAAGTTTGAGCTTCTTCAGCATCTAATTCATTTCTTAATTTACCACCTAAGTCAGTATATTTCTTAATTACCTTAGTTTGTTCATCCGTTAATCCTCCTGCAACACCACTACTGATAACAGGTCTATATAAAGTGACTCCACTAACAACTTTCTTTTCGTACATTTTTGGATTTTCCAAATTTTCACGAGTTGTCTTAGTTTCACTAGCTTCTAACCAATTACCTTCTTTTTTAACTCGATTAATGTCTTCAGTGTTTGCGGCTTGTTGTGTAGCAGTTGATGCGTCAAGAGTCGCTTGTTGAACCGCATTACAAGACCATTTTGAAGGACTGAATTCAAATTTACCGTTTCCGTCAAAAGTACCTACTCTATTATCAGCAAAAAAGTATCTAAATTTACCAGGAGTTTTTGTGCTCTCTTGTTTAATTGCAAATTGTAGTATAGGGTTTTTAGATTGCAGTTCAACAATCTTACCATTTTTAATACAACCATCAGATAACATTTTAGTTAACTTAGATTTTGAATCCCCTACAACTTGTTCAGAAATTAAAGGTTTTTTTAATTTAGAGTGCATTTCTAAAATACTATTTTTTTCTATTTGACTAATTTTTTTCATTTTTTTTTTAATTTTTAAAAGTCAGTATTTGACGGGTCAATTTCTGATGGTGTCTCTCCTGATATTTCCGGTTCAATTATTGTTGTCTTATTACATATTTTAGATACATCAGCATCTGTAAATCCATTTGAAAATCCTTTTGCCACCAAAGCATCTTGAGTTTTATTCCAAAATTTACCATCAGTTACTAATCCTCCCAAACATCCTTGTACAACACCAATAGGTCCTGTTGGGTCTGTTTTACATCCTTTAGTATATGTTCCCGTACAAGTACGATATCTATTTGTTTTAGGTGGGTCAGGGTTAGGTTTAGGTTTAGGTTTAGTAGGGTCTGGTTTGGGACCCCCCCCTAAAAGTTCATTTTCATCAAATTGTTCCTCTAAAGTCTTTTTTTTTTGAATACTTTCAGCAATAAAACCAATTTTAGACCCATTACAAGATATTTTTTTACCTGTCATTTTTCCGTCTTTAGTCTTAACTCTACCATCGGCAAATACTTGATATAGATTACCCTTATTACCTTTAATTAAAATATAAACATAATTGTTTATGTTTTTAATAACTTTTTGGTCAATATTAGCGTCAGAATCAAAAATACATGGAAATGATTTTTTAAACCAGTTAATGTTTTTCTGTTCAGTACTAGCAACGGCTAATTTGCTTTCTTTTTTGGTTCTGTAAGACATTGCTGAAAAAGTTTCCATTAATTCCGCTAATTCCTCATCATCTAATTCATCCACAAGTTTTTGTGAGAAATCACCATACCCTAAATCTTCAAATTCTCGATTAATATTACATAAATCATCAAGATTACCTTTTTTCATTTTTTCCGCTTGTGCTCTCCATAACGAATCGTCAGTACCCAAATTAAACCCAAGTGGAGAGTAATTAAACGACCTATTAAACGCACTTGCAATAGATGCTGCATCAAGAGTTCCTTCAGCCTCGGCTCTACTACTACAAGCCGATAATATTTTTTGTACTGATTTTTCGGTGTCAGTATCAATATCATCTTCTTTAATTAAAGATTTAATTTTTTGTTCGTTTTCAGTTAAAGTATTTGATGAATCATAATTCATCATTAATTTAATTCTACTTAAAGCCTCTGTTGGGCTATATTTAGGTTGTACCATATCTTAACATTTTATTTATAAATATATCGTTTTTACCAAATTTGATTAGCAGCACCACGATTTAATCCAGTATTCCATTTTTCACCTGTTTTCCCCAACATATTCGCCTTACTTCTTTTTAATGTATAAAAATCTGCCCATTTAGGAATTGACCCCCCACCACCTGTAGATGATGATGATGCCGCGGTATCATTTTGTTCCTCCATATCTCCTTTTGATTCATAACCTGAAGTGTATTTTTTGAAGAAGTCAATAAGAGCGTTAATATCTTTAACCATTTTTAATATTTTTTTTGTTATTTAAATAAATAGTTGTAATTTAGCCATATGAAAAAAATAATCTTAATATTATCGGTATGTTACCTTCTTTTTTCCTGTGAAGCATATGTAACAGAAAAAAGTGATGTAACTCTTAGTGGAAAATATGTTGTTTCAAAATTAGACATTACAAATGTGGACCAAAATCAAACATTGGATTCTCTATACCTCCTTGGGTCAACTTATCAAAATTCAGTATTACCTAAACCTTTTGATTCGATATCAATTAACCATTTTTATATCCATATGGATTATGCGTCTATTAGAATGAAATTAGTGGGGGTTACTCAAGGAGGTCAAGACATTTGGGGTTATGGTAATGCTCCCAATGAAATATTTTATAGAATTTTGAATAACAATTCTTACGACCTTGGTTATTTACAGTTTGATTATATTACCAATGATGGTTCCTCTCGAAGAATAACATTCCATATCGAAAATGATGGGTATGAAAGTCTTCAATTAAAAAGTTCCGGTGGTTGGTTCGGTGGTAAGTACGGTGAAAAACAAGTTATGACAATGTCTTTAACAAGAGTGGGCCCTTAATAAAACTCATTCTTAGGTAATTGAAGTGGGTTAATCATATAATATTCATTTAAAAATACGATTAACTCATCTTCATCTAATTCAATTGTTTCTTTTTCATAAACATCTCCATCAAAGTCATCATCAACCCCAAAAAAATCAAATGATTCTGTTACAAGGTCAAATCCATACTCTTCAACAATATTATAATCAATTGTGTCATTTCTTAATACATCTTCCTCATCATCTATAGTTCTGAATGATACCTCAATTATATTAGTATCTTCATTAAAATAATATGATATAATTTCTTTAATTTCCATAATAACTTTTATAAACAAATATTTGAAAATATTTCAAAAGACAAAATTTTATAAAAAACTCTCCGATGAGAGGGGTTGTTTTTTTAATTATATCTACTCATTCTGTTAAACATCTCTGAGATTTTATTTTTTTGTGATGTGAAGTCTTCCATAATGTCTTCATCAATTTCGTCAAAATCCAAATCAAACGAATCGTCATCTTCGTCTTCTTCACTTTCGTATGAGAATTCTTGGTATGGGCCTCCTTTACCAGGTCCTTCACTATCAAAATCATAAGCTGGGTCCATATCTCCGTAAATTCCTTGAGAACCTGAAACATCTACTTCATCTATTTCATCAGCAAAAGCAGACTCCATTTTCTCATATTTTACTTCTTCCTCGTCATCATATTCGTTAACCGGATAAACACCACCGGGACCATTTGAATCAAAATCATAAGCAGGTTCAACAGAATCGGTATCCATATCATCGGCGTTTCCTCCTTGTTCATCAAGTTCATCAGTTTCTAATTCTTCATCTTCAAAACCATCATCATCAATTACATCATCTTCTTTATAAAGATTTTTATGCATTCCTTCAAATGTCCCGTAATCGTTTCCTCCACCTTCAACATAGTCAAAATCACCATGTGATAGGTTTAAATCTTTTTGGTTGTAGATGTCATCTAAATGACCTGTTTCTTCGTACATTTCTTCATTTGTTCCACATTGTTCACAAATATCTTCGGTCATTTGACCTCCACATTGCTCACACATAGATTTTTCTTCGTACATTTCTTCATTTGTTCCACATTGTTCACAAATACCTTCGGTCATTTGACCTCCACATTGCTCACACATATATTTTTCTTCAACTTGTTCGTTGATTCCCATGTTGGTATATCTTTTAACTTCACCTTTATTATTAACAACAAGTCCGTGTTTGTCACCTGCTGGGTCAAACACATATAATGGTTGTGTATTTGATACTTCAGGTTGCATAGTTCTGTAACCATTGTATAAACTTTTGTGTTGGTCTAATATGTCAGACTTTTCAGCCGCAGATAATTGACCTATTCCGTAATTTGTTCTCATAGATTATTTTTAATATAAATACACCACATTTCCCCTTTTTATGTTTGACATAACAAAATAGATAATTATATTTCTAATATACAAGTGAGGGGGTTAATTATTTGTTTGATAGTATCTTGGTAATTTACTCTTCGCCTAACATTACCCTCACTTGTTTTTTTTTTCAAAATTTTTTTTATCCCAATTTAATTTAATATCTTTGTCCCATGATTAAGATAGAAAAAAATAAAAAAGTTTTTGTTACTTCCGATACACATTTCGCACACAAAAATATTTGTAGAGGAGTGACCGAATGGCGTCTTCCTGATGGAAGTGTTCCATTATCTCAAACAAGAGATTTTAATACAATAGAACAGATGAACGAAACAATTGTTAATAACATTAATAGTGTTGTTGGGCAAGACGATGTGTTAATTCATCTTGGGGATTTTAGCTTCGGGGGTTTTGAAAACATCCAAAAGTTCAGAGATAGAATTTTGTGTAAAGAGATTCACCTTATATTGGGAAATCACGATACAAGCATAGAAAAAAATAGAGAGAATGTACAAGAATTATTTACAAGTGTTAGTCACTACACAAAATTGATGTATAAATTCAAAACATTTGTTTTATTTCACTATCCTGTAACGAGTTGGGATGGATTAAATAAAGGACATATCCAACTTCACGGGCACGTACATCTCCCAACAAATTTAAGGTTTGGTAAAGGTAAAAAAATGGACGTTGGTATGGATGGTCACCCAACATTTGGCGTGTATGATATTGATGATATTATACGAATAATGGATAAACGTGAGATTGCGTCGGATATGTTATTTGACCACCATACGGATGAATTAAAGGGTGTTGTTGGGTAAAAGGGGGATTTTATCCCTCTTTTCTAAATTGTCCCACCACCATAATGGTTGTAAATTAGTATAATGACAAAGTTTTTTAATTTTACACTTAGTACAAATCTTTGATTCCATAATATTTTCTTAATAATTTTTCAATTAATTTTGATTTATTGGTTAAATCATCTTCCATTTTTTTGTTAATTTCCGGAGTTAAAGTTATGGATACTTTAACACGCTTGTCTTCTTCTTTTAATGTTGGTCTCATATATATATAAATATATGGAAAAAATGTAAAATACTATTTTTATTAAAAAAAAATGTTTATCTTTGTAAAAAAATAATATGTTAAACACAAGAGTAGAAGACAACCACTTTAATGAAGATGGTTCATTAATATCGTCACGGATTATAATTGAGGTTCCATTATCTCACGAAATGCTTC
>Ga0181351_1000652_pt1 | contig 10207 bp, 16 predicted proteins | sample Su13VDMM15SD_FD_170485 | JGI IMG/M metagenome (GOLD analysis project Ga0181351, IMG submission 170485) | Freshwater viral communities from Lake Michigan, USA - Su13.VD.MM15.S.D | ecosystem: Environmental > Aquatic > Freshwater > Lake | place: USA: Michigan | collected 2013-07-16 | reverse complement strand
GATTCGTTCTAGCAACTATTTTTTAAACAATTTCCAAAAAGAATTACTAATTGTTTTCTCTCTCAGCTTTTCATTCTGCTCAGATTGCTTTACAAGCTTATTGGCTACAATTCTTTCTCTAGAAGGTTTACTCTTCTTTTTCATTTCTTTTATAATTTTCTGAGATGTATTGTGAACCATCTGTTGGTGCTTCATTCCAAAGACCTAAAGATTCTAAATGCTCTTTCATTGCATCATCTACCTCCCAATCAAAGTATACCACTTGCTTGTCAACAGAATCTTCCATTGCTATAACTTGCTTGTCGGTAATAGGTGATACCGAGTACAGGAAAGAACAGTTGTAACACATAAGCTCAATATTAGTAAGCTCATAGTTGACTTTGTTCTTATCTTTGAATTGAAGTACTAGAGGAATTTTTTTATCTGTAACTCTCTCTTCATGAAAGCTACACCGACTACATTCCTCTTTCAAGTAACCTTCAAAGATTAATCTCTGTTTGATCTTAGCTGGCTCAAAAGAAGCTACTGATATCTTCCCTTCGATTAGTTCTTTAAGAGGTGCTTGCTTGCCTTTGTTAGGAAGATATTTTGGAATACCTATTCCTGATTGATTCTTATGAACCTCCCATAGAGTTACTCCTTGGTCATTGACATAAGTCCTAGCATACTTTTTATAATGGACAAAGCTACAACGAAGAAACCGAGCTGCTCCTCGGTTACTTCTAGTATTCTCCATTGCTCTCAGGCAATCATCTTTGGATATAAATTTTGCTTGCGGCATCTATTCGTCGTCGTCTTCGTCTTCAAGCTCTACATCTTCAACATCTTCTAAGTCTACTTCATCTTCTTCGTCTAATACTTCTAGTTCACCTTCTAAGGCTTTGTCAGTTGCTTCTGAGATTGCTCTACTATCGTCTGCTAATTCGTCTTCATCAAAGTTTAGAACCTCTAATGGAATATTTTTAACTCCTCTTGAGCTATTTTCTAACTCTTGAAGTCTCATAGCTGTATCTTGGTCTAGTACATCTAGTTCAGTGACTGTATAGTCTCCTTCACCAATTACTCTGATACGTCCTACTTTAGGTTTTACATCTGAACAATTAACACAGAAGTCATATCCGTAATTGTCCAATCGTAGTTTAGGCATATCATCTTTACACCTTGTACATTTAATTTTTTCTAAGCTCATAACCGTTTATTTATTAATTATATCTAAATATAAGAACAATAGTCTTATTAGGCAACTCTTTTCTTATTTATTTAGGCTGGATATAACATCCCATACCTGGTCTGGAGTTTCAAACTTAACTGTAATCATATCCTTTCCATCTGAAAGATCAATCATCCCATCCCAGTTCTCTATTGTAGGCACTTTGTAAAGGTAGTATTGAATCAAAGCAAATTGCTCTTTGTTAAAGTGAACTTTAAATAAATTCTCTATGATCTGTAAGAACTTCTCTTCATACATAGACATATCCATTCCTATCTCCTCCTCCATAAAGTCTCTTCTATCCTCTATCTCTCTTAAGAGAATTATGCTTTCGATAAAAAGTTTCTTTTCCATTATATCTCTAGCCATATCTACCTCTTTTACTCTAATACTAACCCTTAAGTAGTTGTTTAGTATTTTCCTTAATTCCTTCTTGAGTACCATAAGTATAATTTTTTACTTCGAAAATTGTTAAAAAATCCTGTACTGATAACTGTTTAGATAACGAGAAGAATTTTACTGCTTCTTCTCTACTTGATGCATGTAATGTACCTATTGACTCTTGTGTGGCATCATTTTTTGAATAAAAACAAAACTGTGGCATATCTCTTTTATTTAGTCGTTACTTGGTTCGGATGCTGCTTGTGATAGAGCATTGATTATAATTTTATCTAGATATTCGATATAGATAAAGAAGCCTACAATGGTCTTATCCTTTAACTCTCTGTCTCTCTCTACTGTTAACCCTAGAGGTGCTAATCCTTGATTCAATTTAGCTCCTAAGTCCATAGCGATTTCGTCTTGCTGTTGCTTGGACATTCCTGAGAAGGTTGTTGGAAGGAATTGTACTTTAATTCCTTTCTTATTTGGATCTTCGTTTACATCTATCTTAAGTACAAATTTATTTCCTTTAAAGTTTACCTTTGTTACTTCAGATAACATCTCCTTTATTTCATTTATTAAGCTCATATGTTTTTGTTATAAATAGTTTAGTTTTTACATACTATCAAGTCATCTTGATACTCTGTGAGGGAGTTAATAGTTACTTTAAATATATCTAATTCAAACTCTCCTACTTCTCCTCCCTCTTTTATTATTTCTGAGAATTGTTGTATGATGTTAAATGATTGTTGATTAAATTGTCTCTCGTCAAACTCTACTACTATATCATTTTCTAATTTAGGATCATTATATTCTATATTATAGATTCTTTTTGATAGATCAAATTTAGTATTTGGCTGCTCCTTATCTATATAATGTGTTGTTATCACCTGCATCTCATCATCGATGTAGATTCTATCACACCAAGGCTCTAATGCTTCAAGTATATTTGAAGTACAATTCTTAACCACAAATGCTACATTATACTTCGGAGGTACGATTGGCTTCATTAAGCTATCATGCTTACAAAAATGTCCCCATTTACGAAGAAAGTTTCTTGTTGACTTTTGATTTTGTATTTCCCATTCTGTACTATTAGTACCAGGAGTTGTTAGTGTTGGATTAAATCTTGAACCTCTACAAGTCATATGATAAACATATCCTTCCCAAGTCTGTATAAAGGAAACTCCATTCATTAGGAATCTATTAAATATATCAGAATCTTCTTTTGATTGAGGTGCATACAGTGCATCATGTCCTCCTATTTCTTGAAAATCTGACTTTATAAACGCCCAAGGTGCAAATATACCTTCTGTAGGTTCTTTTCTTTCTAACTTACTAAACCATTCTAAAAAGTTTTCCTCATTAAAATCTTCCGGTTCTGTTGCTCCCCAGTTGATAAATACTTTTTCAGGTCCTGGAGGATGTAATGGCGGTTCTATTCTTGTTAAGGATACTATTGTTTTATCTTTAATATGTTTTTCAATTGCATCTAAAGCTCCTGGACATAGGTACATATCGGCATGATATATCATACAGATGTCATGACTTGCAACTTCATTTACTAACCTGTCGTAGAGTATAGTATGTCCTAGTCTAGTAGGTCCGTCATTTCTAATAGCTTTAAAATGTGTATCTGCTTTTTCTACCTCCTGACACCAGTCCCAAGTTCCATCATTACTAAAATCATCAGCTACACAAATTTCTGCAATGTGATCTCCTTGATTTTTTCTAATAGCACTATAAGCCCACTTAAGGTACTTTAGATTGTTTCTTGTTGGTATAATAAAACTTATCTTCATAGTGATTTAATATAATCAGTTATTTCTATTGTTGGTACCCAGCCTAATACTTCTTTAGCTAAAACACTATCACATAATGTAATTTGAGCCTCTCCTGGTTTGTCTGCCTGGTATATTCTATCGAGGTAATTAAACATATCAGCTATTTCGTTTACTGAGTAGTTCTTTCCTCTACCTAGTTCAAATACATATCCATAAGCTTGTTGCTTTTTAATCTCAATTAATGCAGCTACAATATCATCGACATGGGTAAAGTCTCTACGCTTTGTTCCGTCTCCGTAAATAATAAGGGACTTACCTTCTTCTACTCTCTTCTCCCATGCCCCTATTAAGGTAGTATATCCTCCTTCTTTTAAGTGGTAAGGTCCATATACGTTATAAAATCTAGCTATAGTTGCTTTTAAATTGTAATGCTGTTGAAATAATTGAATAATCTCTTCTCCTATATCTTTACTAAAGGTATATGGATTTTTAAATTTACCTGAATGATGAGAGCTGCTTCCTGCATACACTATTGGTATACTTTTCTCTGCACAATACTTTACTAACTTCATAGTAGCATTAGCATTTGTTGTAAAATAGTCTTCTGGATTAATAAAGGAAGGTTGTATTCTAGCTATCGCTGCTAAATGATATACAATATCAAATTCACCCCATGCTGAATAATCGGAGATGTTTCTTATATCTTGTTCGATATATAAGCATCCTTCTTGATGATTACTCTTTAATCCTGTATTGTAACTGTCAATTGATACAACCGTATATCCTTCCTTTAGAAGTCTTTTGATTAGATTTGTCCCTATAAATCCTGCACCTCCTGTTACTAATGCTCTTTTCATACATTAAACTTTTTTCTGAATACATCTTCTGTGTAGTTCTTCTTATAACTTTCAATCGCTACATTACTACAATATACGTAAAATTTTTCATCTTTCCTAATACGTAATGCTAATTCTCTTGCTGATTGTAAGTCTCCTATCTCTACCGTTAAGTCTGGATGTAAAATCTCCTGTGTGTCTAGTCCTTTATATCCTATACAAGGTATTCCTAAATAAGCACAATTAAGAGCGAAGGTACCTGCTGCATGAGTTCTCATAAGGTGTACTCCATATTTGTAATTGTTCATTTTATGAATCCAATCCTGCCAGTTTAGGTACGGTAGGTGTTTTATTAATTGATCTTCTCCTTCTTGCTTTCTTCCCATGGAAGGTGCCCATACTTCATTGCCTAACTCTTGTGCAATCACAAATGAATCAAAGCCTCCATACCATGATACAAAGTTTCCTCCAATGATCACACCGTCTCTCTCTACAGCTTTAACCTCTCCTATAGCTTCTTCTATCATTAACGATTGCATTACTCTGACATCAGGATGTGAGGTTAGTCCTTGATAGTATTTTCTATCTGATTGATTGTGAGTGAATATAATATCAGCTGAGGTTAGAGTATTATAATACCATACTTGTTTGGCTAGGTCATAGTCTTGCCAATACCAATTAGGGCCCTCTTGCATTACTGCAACCTTTCTACAATACTGCTTTACCTTATTAATATCAAAGTCTGGATTCTTTTTAGGAATAATAACTATACCTAAATCATACTTAGTAGGAGGTATTGTATGAATGTTGTAATGATCTGCCTCTAAAGCAACCATCCAAGCAAACTCAGTTCTCATATTATTATGGTCTCTAGGAATTCTTCCTTCAAATCCCATCTCTGTAAAAAATGCTATCTTCATTATATTTCCATTAAAAACTTACTACTGATTGTATGATTACTATGAAGAAATTCTAAGGAAGCTTTAAACTGTTCATAGTTCTCTCTATTCCAAGCATTCTTATTCCAATCGCCAGCAATGTGTGATTGAAACATTAGAGTATTTCCATTATGTAAATTGATATCTGTTTCATGAATTCCATCATGTCCAAATAATGTTTTACATTTCCATTGTATATCTCTATTATGATCATAGTGGATAGCTGCATACTTAAAATGATCACCTAAGACATCTACACATATTGGTTGTGCTAACCATCCTGGATTTCTCCAACCTACCGGAGTATGGTTAACTTGATTCCATTCAGATAACATCATCCCAACTCTTTCAGTACACTCTGCTATAGAAGAAATTTCTGCAAACTCACATTCACCCCATTGTTGTCTATTACCTGTTTCATGAAAGTGCCCATGGGCAGCTAATTCAAAGTATCCTAAACTCTTTAACCAATCAATCCATTTTTTATGTTCACTTAAAGGAAAACTACCGTGATAATTAGAAGGTATAAACAAAGTAAATTTAGTACCAAATTCTTTATTTAAAGAATCTAAATACTGCATACATTCATCTCCTTCCAATCCCCATCCCTTCTCAGGATGTATATCATCTATAGCTACTGTTAAATTAATTTCCATTAATATAATTCTTTTACTTTATTTAAAAGGTCTTCGTATGTAGACACTGGAATTGTCTTACATTGGTTCATTCTGTAGTACCAGGTATCCTTGTCAAAATATCCTGGCCTTAATTCTTTACCTTGAACTATATAATTGATATTTGTTTTACCAAATAGAGAACATATATGGGAATTACCTCCTTGCACTGATACATAGTTATCGCAATTTGCAAATAACTTAAACTGAAATTCGTTATAACTCATCTCAGGATACTCTTCTAACAAATCATTAAAGACTATTACACCCATTCTTTTACATAACTCGTAATCTGTAAATACCTCTCCAGTGTTTGATGTTGCTTGAATATCCCCTACATGCTTCATTTCATTCTGATCAGCTACATAATCTGTACTTACAGGCCTTTTATATACTATAGTATATTTGTCTTGTAAATATATTATCAGTTCGTATAAGGTTTGTATGTCTAGAAAATTAACTGGCTTTACTCCCCATTCAGCTACATACTTATTTGATATTACCAGCAAAGGTTTTTTATATACAAATATGTCATTTTTATAATGTTCCTTGAACGGAGGCATCTCCCATTGCGTAAAGTCTAGAATACCTGGCCTATCATTACTTACGGCAGGATTGTGGTGTATCCAATTATTTGGTAGTTCATTTAAACCAGCTGCTGCATTATCAACAGTACGGGAGTTAAACACCTCAGTATGCTTATCTGAGAAGAAGTATAGAGGTTTAGAATCTGTTGTACTTATAGTACCTTCCAATAAACCATTCTTGTGTAACCAGTACGCATATGGTACTGCTAATACTAATTCAATACTAAATTCTGCATTGCACTTTACTTTAACTGACTCCATACGTCTTTCCAATTAAATGATTTGTATTGTGGATTAAACATATTGTATACATTCTGCTCACACATCTGGTTTGCGACTGTATACCATCTATTACTGTTTCGTTTCTGCCCTACAGTGTTTCCTACTTCACCTGCAATGTAGTTTCTTTTATCCTTATGTTTCCTATTATGTACCATTAGTATATTTGTAAAATGATACTGAGGTATATTTCCTAGTACTTTCTGAGTCATTAACATCATTGCAGTATCTTCATGAACAAAAAAAGCTGACTTTGGAATGTTTACTCCTGCTTTAATTACCTCTGAGGATATTACTAATCCACATCCGTTAAATTTATGAGGCTGAATTACTGCAACGTCTAACTTCTCTACCTTGTCATTAATGGAATTCATTTCATCTAAGGTCATATCATAATTTAAACTCCACCAGTCCTCTTTAGAATCTGAATGAGTAAAGGTAGTGAATTCAGGATGTTCAAGAGCTTTCCAAGACTCGTCCCACATCTTACATCCAGCAAATGTAGCTAAGTACTTAGGAGTCTGTTCCGACTGTACTTGATGTAATCCGTTTAATGCATCAAACATCTGTTTAGGTACTAACATATCTGACTCACCCCAAATTAATACATCAACCTCATTACAATACCTTTCATTAAATTCTCTTCTGTAATCACTAATTGTATATAAATCATGTCTTGTATCTACAAATACTAGTCCACCTTTACAGTATTGTTGTAAATCATGAAACATGTTAAATACTTTAAGTTCTATAGATTCAAATTCCTCGTCTGTCATTGAAGTTTTTTCTAACTTTTGATTAACGACTAATTTCATATCTATATCAACTTCGCCATCATAGACTTGTATAGCTGCTTTTAAACTCTCTACATAAGACGGAATTATATCTAATTCATACCATTGAACTAAACATCCTATTGCAAATTTAGTTTTTAACATTTGAATATTGTTTTAATAAATCCCAACACTGTTCCATATAAGTGTACCTTAATGATTTTTCAAATCCATTAAAGTGGTATAAATATCCAACACTTGGTAGTATTGTACCTAGTACTCCTCTTACATGCATATGTGTGAAGTTCCATCTCTTATCTAGATATATAATAGGAGTGTTACTATCTCTTACCATATAATTAACTGGTGTTTGATCGGAACCTTTCTTTAAAGTTTCATGCTGTCTTTTTCTTAGTTCATCAACGTTTGCGTAATAGAAATCTGTAATTTGTTTACATAAAGCTTTATGCTTTTGATTTACAACTATTACTCCGCAATTAAAATATGAAGTCCAATTAAATTTAATATCTGGAAAGAAGTCTTGGTAACCTGTGATACTATTATGTACCCACTCTACCATTAAATCATCCTGTACAGCTGCAAATTCATGGTTTGTTAATTCAAAAAAATTAGGAGCATCTGGATGTATTAGTGTATCAGCATCTATCATAGCTACTTGATCATACTCAATGTCATTGGCATCTAAGATTTCAAATACATGCCATCTTTGCCATGTAGGCTTCATTACGTTTTTATCTACTAAAGGAGTCTCTAGTACAAATATCTCTGCGTTGTTCTTATCACACCAATGCTTCCAGCTTTCGAAACACCATTTTTTGTATTCCATGGAATCAGGAGCTTGATCCATTGCTGTAAAAAATATAATATTCTTTTTCATATTAATATTTTAGTTTTTAGTCAAAATTACGCCGAATCGATTGAATTGATCAATAGTTTCGTTAACAGCTGTTACATTAAATGTATTGCCGGCTATTTGTTTAACATAGTCGTAGTATATTGACTTATGGCAATCATCGCAATAAATTACTCCGTCACTTTTACATAAACTAATAGCAGATTCTAAATTTTTCGTACGTACATTCATATAACCATAATCATGCACAACTAAGTCAAAGTCCGATTCTAATATATTATCAATGCCGCATATGAAATTTTCAGAATTTAGTCCATGCGATATAACAAAATCTTTTGTTCGTTGTAACCAATCATTATTGTCATCTACACTATATACAATTACATTATCATATAAACTTTGATAATAACGTAATGTAAATGACGTTATACCACTACCCAAATCAATTATTTTTTTATATTGGCGTTGTTCACATAAATTAAATATATACTGGCATAGTTCTAATGACGCGGCCATTGCAGGTGTAGAAATACCTGATCGTGGATCGATGTATTGCTCATATGCTTTATTAATAGTTTCCATTGTTTTTTCCATTGTTTTTTAATTATTGTAGTTAAATGTTCTAGTTTTAATAGTTTTGTCTTGCCACTCTCTGCCAATATCTTTAAAACAGGTAAATTTTAAATGTTTAGATATATATGAATCAGCCAATTCCTTAGGAGATACACATGCACGTTCAGGATTAATCATATAGTATATATTTTCTGGGTCATTTATTCTATTAACTAATAACAAGTTAAATAAATCCATTGACCATAAGCCTGGATTGAATGAAGCCTCTAAATTTCTTTCTACTAACTGAATATAAGTATATCTTTCGATATTATCTAATAACTCGCTTAGTTTATATTTTAATGAGCATTCCCAATCATCTTCTAACCATAATACTCCATACTTACATTTAAATTGTGATATTAAATTGATAACTGTAGCTGCTGCGTCATAGAATGCAGTTTGTGATGCTTTAGATTCTGTGATGTTAAAGAATACTTCAATTGACTTTCCTTTACATATATCTAATATATGTTGTTTAGTAACTTCAGCATTTTCATTTAAAATAGAATCTATATTAATTATCCATAATACGTTAAGCTCATCTATAAATTCAACGTATTTAGGAAATGTAATTGAATGTAAGTCTGACCGAGTTACGGCAGTCGTACCTATTATAATATCATATTCTTTTAGCATACTTGTGTTATTATTCCTTCCCAATCAATTAATGGTCTTCCTATCCTAGGCTCATTCCCAGCAGGCTCTCCAATGTGTTTAACAAATTTTAAAGTCCCATTTGCAATCAATTCATCAACTGCTACCTTCACACAAGGACTCCTTTCAGGTAATCCATAATCATCAAAGATAATGTACATGTCTTTTGTTCCATACTGTATAGATTTTTTAGTATCTGATATGACAGCATCGTATGAATGATCAGCATCAATAAATGCTACATCAAATTTAAGACTCTCATCCCATTGGCTTGCAGTTGAATCGCCATGTAGAAATGTAATATTAGTCCTGTCTGCATTAAATTGCATAGCTTGTTGAATATTGTTTATATCAATATCTACAGTAGAAACATTGTTGAATATGTGACTTAGTATGTAAGTACTATACCCTGCACTGGTACCTATTTCAATACAGTTTTCTAATTTCTTATCTTCAAAAAATTCTATAATACCTTCTTTAAGTTTTAGAGAAGTTGTATTCTTATCAATTCTTTTATCAGGAACTTTATTTAAAATTTCTTTCATATTAATTTATGTTTACTAAATATTTCAGCTAATTCACCTGGTATTAATTGTTTATCT
>Ga0181351_1000651_pt1 | contig 10214 bp, 10 predicted proteins | sample Su13VDMM15SD_FD_170485 | JGI IMG/M metagenome (GOLD analysis project Ga0181351, IMG submission 170485) | Freshwater viral communities from Lake Michigan, USA - Su13.VD.MM15.S.D | ecosystem: Environmental > Aquatic > Freshwater > Lake | place: USA: Michigan | collected 2013-07-16 | reverse complement strand
TAGGTTGGGTATAATATCTAATTTCTTGAAATGAACCTGTAAATATTTTATAAGAAGCTGAGCCGAAAGTAGATATTAAACTAGCTGTCCAAACATTACTTCCAGTTACTGATGAGGAAGCTTGAAATCCTACTACATTTCCATCTTCACCTTTATAATTTTTATTAGCAGCATATAAAGTAAATCCAACACTACTACTATTAATTAATACTGACCACCAACCACCATCATAAAATGGTAAATAAAGACTTGCTGATATTGATGGGGTTGTTAAATTAGGGATAAAATCTAAATTAGCATATTGATAATAAGGATTTACAGGACCTCCACTATAAGAGGCAGTAGTATAACCTGAACCTGTATATCTTAATCTTAAATTAACATTAGTGTCGGTTAACCATAAACTTTGGGAAGCAATACTAGCTGTATTTTGAGGTAAACCATCTGTTTTAAATCTAAATTCTACAGCCTGTGGTTTATTATTTAAAGCATTCCATGATGAATTTAAAGTAAAAGATGAACTAATAAATGCTGAACCACTTGTATAAAAAGCATAATTATATTCATCCTGCCAGTTATCATAACTATTAATGTTTTTATCTTTACCTCCAAATTCATTGATGCGTAAAATAGTATCATCAACTCCAAAAGTTGTAATTAAATCTCTTAAACCAGCTACTGATCCTTTTTTCTTAAGTAATAAAGGAATATTATGGTATATACGTTTATATGTTTCTTTATTTATATCATCTGTGGGATATAATGATGAAGTTGAGGATGCTGTAACATATGTTGTTATATATTCTAAACCAGAACCTGTAGGAACAGGAAATTGAGTGGTTGTAAATGGTAAATTATATAAACTTCCCGAAGGAGTTAAACCAATTAATGCTTGATAAAGATCATTAGATGAAAAATTATTTTGATAAATTTTTACACCCATATCTCTTAATATATCTGCTACTAAATCTTTAGATACACCATAATTTAATCTATTATCAGCATTATATTTGTTAGTAACATCTTGTAAATATACAAATATACTATCAAAACTTTGTCCAATCATTTCAACAAATAACCCAAAATTATAATTGTCTGGGTCATCTAGGATATATGAAGGAATAGCTAGTGTTAAAGCATTATTATTTTCAATATCATATTCTTCAGCAACTAATGATTGAGATATAAACCAATTAGATCCACTTGTAGATGTTGTTGAATAATTTGTGTAAGGTGGTGTATCTCCTGTTTTTGGCCAAGATGTTGAACCCGAAGAATAATATAGATAATATTCATAAGGATCAAAAGTAGTAATAATTTCATCTATTTTAGCTTGCCATATAATATTACTTGAAGAAACATAATAAGATCCACTTGAAGAATTATCTGAGAAACTAGCACTGTAAGTATATTCTTCTAATAAAGATAATTTATAATAAAAATTTTCTAATCTTGTTTGTGCCGATGAAAAATGAATAAAATTACTATAATCTGAATAATCAATATTAATTGATAATCCTTTTTGGGCTAATAAATTATTTAATTGATACTGTAAACTACCTGTTCCTTGAGAATATGAAGATGTAGTAGTTGTTAAATTGGTATAATTTATATAATCTGTTGAATTATTTATTTCATCACTAACATTTAAATTATAATTAGGACCAGCTATAAAAATATTATCTCCAATAGTATCAAAAGTAGGAGTAATTGTAATATTATATGCTAAAGAATTAGCTATTTGTTCTACTACCCAACATTGACTTTTTAATGTAAATTGGTCTGGAAGCGGTTCATATAATTTAATTAGAATTGTTGGATTTGTAGGATCAGTATTGTCTAATAATAAATTATTAGCAATTACTAATTGATTATCTCCAAAATTTAAATAAAAATCTACATATTGAAGTAATGAAGATTGTATTTCTTGAATAAAAGCTGTTGTCGTTCCTACAACCTCAAAATCTAATATATCAGTTGTATCTAATCTAAGTTCAGTTCTATCAGAACTAATTTCAGATATAAAATAAGTTTTAAAAGGATTTGATGATAATCTTCTTCTTAAAAAATTATATAGTGTATTATAAGCTCCCTGATCATAACCATAAGCTGTTAGGTCTTTTAAAGGATCTATTGAAACTTGATTATCTATTAATTTATACCCAGGATAACCATTTATATTTTCTATTAATGTATTTCCATTTATGTCATAAATATAATATTCAATATAATCTGTTTCAGGATTAAAAGAAATTTCTACTTCTTGAGTTTGAATTAAAGATAAATCATCAGAATTATATTCCTGAAATTCAAAATTTGCTGGAGAAATAGGAATTATGTTAATTATTTCGTTCATCTATTATACTTTTAAGCTTCCTGAAAGCAATTGTTGTTGTAAATCTAAATTTTCTTGTCTTAATTGTGTAATTTCATCAATTAAAGCTTGAACTGTAGTATCTGTTACCGCTGAAGTACCAACATAGTCTGTACTTGTTCTAATAAGATACTCATGAGAATCGGCATTTCCAAACTTAGGTATAGAAAAAAATAATTCTTGGTAATTATGAAAAAATTCAGCTACAGATATTGTAGGAGCAACTAATGAACTTGTAGGTGTTATTAATCCTAATTGAGTAAAAGAAGTATCAATTACCTTTTGGTATTGGTTTTTATCGTATGTAGGTTTAAATAAAGTTATAACAGCCATTATCCATTAATTACTTTAAAGTAGTATTGGTCATTAAATACAATTGTTGAGCCGTTAATCGTACTTTGAATTAAAACAGTATAATATCTTTCTGGTTGAAGAAAATTCATATACATATCAAAATAACTTGAAGTAGAATCAGCACTTAATTTAGTATAAATAGGATCAAAATCAATTATATATTCATTAGTTTCTAAATCTTTAATAGCATAGTATGAAGCTGTAGGTAAATAGTAATTATTTAAATAAACTGAACTAGTTGTCCACAACTGAATGGGATATTCAGGTCGGGCATTTATTCTAAATCTATTTATACTTTCACTATAAAATACTCCTGGATTTTGTGCTAAAGTAATAGTAGCTGGGAGTGTATTTAAAATTGTTTGAGTATTGTTAGAACCAGTATTAAATGAAAAATCATTCCAACTAATTTGTAAAGCAGGTGGGTAAATTGTGTTTGTATCGACTGAAAAATACTTTAATTCTGGTTGGTAATTTTTATTATCTACAAACTCTAAACGCTGTTTTAAAATAAATCCATAATTATCTATTATAGTAGTAGGAATAGTGCCTGAACTAGTTGTCCAAGCTTTAATAGTATTAGTTACATCTAAATTAATATCTTTATTTGTTCTATATGAAAAAGTAACTGAGGAAGTATATTGAGAACCGGTATACCAAACACCACCTCCAGCAGGGACTGATGAAGTATATGATGATGATGCTCCTGAAGGAGGGTTAGAGGTTTGCCACACTGTGCTACCTGAATAGCCTGCCCATATCCAACTACATCCATCTGTTGAAATAGGTTCATCTAAATAACGTCCTGTTCCCATATCCCAATATTGGGCTAAAGGAAAACAATCAATAGAAGTAGTTACTGCTAAACCTGTAGCAGTAGCAATAAAACATTGTAATTTAGCATTCCAACTTCCTGTAGAGGTTGTAGATCCTGAATTGAATAATGATTGAGGGATTAAATCAATAGCAGCTGCTAAATCTTCATCAGCAAAATGAATTAAAAATCTACTTGTTTGTGGATTAGGGTCTGAATATGCAAAAACAGTTTCTGTTGCTTCTACAATTTCATCTAATCCCGTATTCATATTAGGGAATAGAGAATATAATGTAGCGTCTTTATCGGGGAATATTTTTAATACTGCCATTTTGTTATAAATTTACTACCCTTCCTTGGATATCTGAATTAGGGTATTTGACTTCAAAAATACTAGGATCTAAAGAAGGATAAATTACATTTGCTGCTGTTGCTCCAGGTATTGAATAAGCATATTTGCTATATCCTAAATTTTCTCCTACTAAATTATTAATAGTAATATCTTGAACTGTTTGAACTCCTTCAATAGCATCAAGTAAAATGTAAATATTTCTTAGTATAATAGGTTGATTAATTGCCCATTTATCAATAGCAAAATAATCTTTTAAAGCAACAATACATTTAGATAAAACTTCATTACTATTGTAATTAGGTAATATGATAATACTAAAATTAACCCCAATATTAATAATAAAAGCATCTTTAATATTAACAGAATCATTAACCATTCTATATTGAGATAAGTATGTAGTTAAATTTTGTTTTAAAGCGGTGGATGCTGTGGTTAATTGATTGTTTACGTTATATGACAACACATACAAGTCTAATACGGATTGAGACTCACCAGCAGATATTGATTGTGCTTTAGTAGGTTCAATATATGCTTTTGAAATAACTCCATAATTAGCAGGCATAGAAAGTGCTCTAACTAAATAATCATCTTGAGTTACATTTCGTAATTGTGAAGCAAAATTAGCAGATGAATTTTGTCTAATTTCTTCTATTGAATCTCCATCACCTCCACCATCAGCTGCTATAGGATTTGTTACTCCTAAAGTATTAAAAATTGTATTTGCTGTTGTGGGAGATAAATTTGAATTTAAAAATGTAGCAGTTCCAGTAAATACAGTTAATGAATTAGCAGGAACATTTGATACAGCTCCTCCACCAGTTAAATATCTAACTACTAAAGTTGTATTAGAAGGTGCTATACCATAAGTTTTAGTAAATAAGAAATTTTCAGGAGAATATGCAGTTGTAAGTTTATCTTGTTCAAAAGGTAAACCAATTCCTACATTATTTGGATTTGGAATAATTTCTTCATCAGTATCATTTGCAGTACCTGCCCCAAATTGAATTTGTAATGAACCGGAATCCAAAAATCTAGTTACAAATCTTCTTTGGATTTTATCTAATTTTAAAATGTAAGGTGTATCTCCTGAGTATTGGGATAAATTAGGATCATTTGTATTAGTGTTTTTGATTGAATTATACACCATTTCTTGTCCTAAATAATCAACTTCATACCATGTATCTCCTGAACCTGAGTCTATAATATCTAAAATTCCAACAATTTTTTCTGCATTTATTTCAACAGTTGAGTATTGAACTGGAGCTCCAAATTGAAATTGTGCTGTTTCAATAGTTGAAGAAATTGCTTTTCTTGTTTTTTTCAAAAGGAATTTAGTTGGTATTACTCCTGAAATTTCATATACTGTAACTTCTGTAGGGTCTCCAGAACTTGATACTGAAAAATCTATAGGGTCCTGAATTAAAAATGGGACTTTATTAGTTGTATTTTGCGTTACTGTTGAATTAGGTTCAATATATAAAGCATAACTAAAATCAGGCACATAAATAGATCCTGATTGAATAGCTGGTACTTGTTGATAAAAATTTACAAAAGTAGTAGCAACTTGAGTTACATTTGGTTTATAACCAAACATATAAGCTAATTCATATAAATTATTAGTTTGACGAGCATATTGTAAATATGTTTCTTGTAATTGATTATCTAAATAAAAGGCTAAAACATCTCCAACATAAGCAGCCATTTCCATAAACATCATACCAGGGGAAGCTGGACTGAAGTCATTATATGTAGTAGGGAAATATGTTCTAGCATAGTCAACAAGACTAGCTCTTAATTCTGTAAAATCTTTATTAATGTAAGATATGTTTCTTCTAATAGCCATTATGTAAATTGGATTTCAATTGCGTCATTTATACCTGTATTTTGAATACTATATGTAAGGTTAATTTTAACTTCATTTTCATCTTCATTAGGTACAATAGTAAATTCTTCTACTACTACATTTGGAAAATAAAGAGATAATGAATTTTCAATATTTGTTTGTAATCCTTCTAAATTTCCTTCTGTTATTTGTTGAAATACAAAAGTTCGTAAATTACCACCAAAAGTAGGATTTAAATATCTTTCGGGTTGATTTGTTAAAAGGAAATTAATTAAATTATATTTAATAGATTCTTGTGTAGTATATGTTGTTTTAAAAACAGCCGGAGCATTAAAAGGTAAAGCTACCCCTACCCCAACACTTGGTTTGGTATCTAAAGGGAATATTCTTTTTGCTCCAAATGCCATTATTTATTCATTAAAGCCATTATTTGATCTAATCCTACATTTCCTTCAGGTAATGCTCCATTAATAGCATCTACAGGTCCTTGTGGTTGAAATTGTCCAGCATAAGCTGTTGTTGCGGCTCCTCCACCTTGCATTTCCTCTAAAATACCTCCAAACATTGCTTGTCTTTCAGCTGGGGTTAATTGTTTTGGTTTTGATAAATGTGGTTGAGCATAAGTGTCTCTAAGTGACTCCGTAACAATTGTTTTAGGGGCACGAACAGCTTCCAATAGAATATCTTTTAATTCTTCTTGAATAGCTTCCTTTACTGCCTCTTTAATAATTTTTTTAAAATCTGATGGTTTCATTGTTTATAAATATTAAGTTAATAAGCTTTTAAATTGTCTCTGTCGATTATTAATTTTAATTCATTAATCAAAGTTAAATTATCAGTTGTAAACGATAATTCTGTTTGAATTAAATTAATACCCTGTTGGTTTTTACCAATAGCACGTCTACGATTAACTGTAGGTGTATATGGTACTTCTTCTATTTCAATAATAAATCCGTTATATGTTGTTTGATTAATAGTTTGTTGTGCTTGTAGTTGAGCATCAGCTATAGATTGAACTGATTTTGTTATTGGAGGTAATGTATTATTTGGGTCACATGTTTGTAAAACATTATCTATTAATTTTAAAGCTTCAACAGCTGTTAATATATAATTACCAATAATAGATAAAATTAATGCTGAACCTGCTAATACTGATTGATATTTAGATAATTTTGAGTTACCATATTGATCAAAAGTAACTTTTCTAATTAATGTTTGAGCATCATTTAATAAAGTTGTTATAACACCTGGAGTAGGTAAAGCACTAGCAGGAGGGGTTTTTAATGCTACAGATGTAACTATAGATGCTAAATCAACAGTAGTAATTATTGATAATACTGTGTTTAAGAAAAAGGATAACCCAGTAATAGATGTACCTAAAACTTCAATTTTATTTCCTATATTATTTAATTGATTAACTATTAAATCTCTTTGTTGTCTTAGTCTATTTAATTCAGCGGGAGTAAGACATACTCCACTAGTTTGATATTTAGAAACATAATCGGTAGTTAATTTATTAATAGAAGGTTGAATAATTGTATTTACTTGACTTCCTAAAATATAGATCAATTGAGGTAATTTAGCGGCTCCTTTAGCTTTTAAATTATCGGGGGTTGCTTGTTCAATAGCTGTAGCGTCAACCTTTTTTTCACTTGCTGATTTAGATTTAGCAGCAGTAGAAGCAGCTTCTTGTAATCGTTGTTGTTCTATATCTAAAGGTGAAGCCATTATACAGTATAATTATATTTAGATTTTAAAGTGTCTAAATTTGCTTGTAATGCTTGTAAAGAAGTATTTACTTGAGCAGCTGCTACATTCAATTGAACTAAAGGAGTGCCTGGTGGGGTTGATACTGCTGTTGAACAAACAGTCATAAATCCTGATAGATTAGAAATTAATTGGTTTAATAAATTAATTGTTTGGTTTCCTAATAATAAAGGTTCGTTTGCGTTCTTTGAACCAATATATGTATTTGTTGATTGAATTACTGTAGTTGGAGCATCAATATTAACACTTTCAACAGCATTTAAATTAATTGATTTTTTAGAACTAAATAAAATATGGTCTACGGATGAATTAAATACTAACCTTCCAGATGAAATTATAAGTTGATTTGATGTATATTGAGAAGGTAATATTGGGGGATTTGATTTATAACTAACATAAGAGGTACTAGAGGCATTTAATGGGATTTTTTGAGTTGAACTAAAATAAATAGATCCTAAATCTTTATTTATATCTTCAGTAATGTGTTGCCATCCATTTCCAGGATTAATACCTTGACCATTTCTTATTATCATTATAGGGTCACCATCAGTACCTGTTGATGACCAATCATTAGGTCTATTTTTAACAGTAGAACCAAATCTAATACTATTTCCCCATCTACCTTCATATATTACATCTCCTTCAAAAGGCAATAAGGGATTAATATTATCTCTTTCTTTAAAAGTTTCACCAAAATAAATTTCAGTAGGTTGATCTGTTACTACTCTAGGACTTCCTAATGTAGTTTGTAAGTAACTTTTTTGTTGAGTTTGACTTAAATTACCTTCGGCATATGGGAGAGCATTATGGTGGGGATGATTCCAAAGACTTAAAATGTTTAAATAATAAATAGATTTACTAGCGGTTGTTGCTTTAATTCCAATATCTGGTTGTCTTAGAATTACTACTAACTCATTTACTAGAGGATAATTTTTTACATTTGGAAATAAGGGTTTTGCTGTTAATCTGTTATTAGATGTAGATGTAGTTGAAACATCTCCTGGAGTTGATTTGTAATCAATAAATTCAATATCACCAATAGCATTAGCATCATCTCCATCTAAAATAACATTAATTACCCTTCCGGTGCTAAGAATATTATCTTGTTTAAGAGCATTATTAACACTAAAATTATTTTTTGTGTTAAGATTTTTATTTAAAGCACCAAACCCATAAGCCATTATTTACCTCCTTTTAATTCGTTCATAGCAGCTAATAATTGATCTTTTTCCTCATCGGAAATAGTAAGAGAACCATCAGATGTTACTGTTGCCATAGCACGTTGAGCTAAAGCAGCCATTTTAATTAGAATATCATCGTTTTTAACACTAATTTCCATATATTCCTTAATTAAAGGAACAACTAAAGTAGCATCACCAATATCAGAAATTAAGGGTTTTAACTCATTAATTAGAGCTGTTACTTGTTTATCTTTTTTCTGTTGGTTATTGTAAATTTCCTCTAAAACATCGGAGAATTTTTTCTTACCAAAAATTACATTATCAAATTGTGACATAAATATACAGTTAGTTTCTTATAAATATGAAAACTAAAAATTTGTATGTCCGTATTCTAAATAAAATATATAACCTTCCTTAAAAATGTCGTAGAGTTGATTTGCTATTTTGGTAATTTTAGGTGTTTTAACATCTATAATTTCACGGATATAAATGTAAAGGGCTTTTTTATTAAATATATCTAAATGTTCTCTTTTGCGAAATAATTCTAAAATAGCATCCGCAATTCTAGCGTCATATTCTTTAGGAAATAAAGTATAAATGTGTTTAGTGACATACTCAGTATAAATGTCTATATACATCGATAAACGCTCATCATGCGATGAATCATCGATGCTGTATGAATGTTCCTCATCTTCCTCAATAGCATCTAAACCAATAGTATCAATACGTTTTTTATAATTTTTTTGGTTTGATAATATTAAGTAACGTTTAGCAATTGTTCCAAAGTAGGAAAATGCTTTAGCACCTTTTTCTGGATTGAATAGATGGATTTTAGATAATAAGAAGGTAATTACTTCGTGTTGTAAATCCTCAATATTATCTACCTCAGTATAGTAAAACTTAAAAGTATGGATAATGTTTTCGGTAAGTTTGAAAAAGGCATAATGAATTCTATCTTGATAGATTCTACTTTTTAACTCAAAATCCGAAGTGTTATTATACAATACAATAGCATCTTCGGTGTCTTGGGTAAAGTATTGGACACCCTTTTTCTTCTTAACTACTACCTCTTCCATTATTTTGTAATATTCTTAACAACAAAAGAATTTAATGCTGTTTGAATAGTTTTGATTTGTTCAAAGAAAAATCCTACTTCATCATCGGATTTAAAACTGCCTTTAGCATCCACTTCCATCATTTTTTTATCTGATAGTTCAATAGTGTCTGAGATTTTATTTAGATAGGTCATATAACCTGCTAAGATGTCTTCTTGCTTTTCATTCTTACGTAAGAGGTTATAGGTCGTAAATCCGAGAGTCACGACCAATATTGAGAGTAATATAATTGTTAATATCATAAGTTGTCTAACATGTTTTTTAGTCCTTCACTTTTTATACTACCTAATGCTTTAGATTTAGCAGCTGAAGTTAATGGAGCTGATTTATTATTACCCAATGTAAATAATTTCTTTTGGGTATCCACGTTACCCTGTAATTTAGGTAACCATTCTCTTTCAAACTCAATACGAG
>Ga0181351_1000650_pt1 | contig 10222 bp, 5 predicted proteins | sample Su13VDMM15SD_FD_170485 | JGI IMG/M metagenome (GOLD analysis project Ga0181351, IMG submission 170485) | Freshwater viral communities from Lake Michigan, USA - Su13.VD.MM15.S.D | ecosystem: Environmental > Aquatic > Freshwater > Lake | place: USA: Michigan | collected 2013-07-16 | reverse complement strand
AGGACCACGTCTCTAGCTCTTCCATTTGATACGACAGATACCAGTAATCAGGTAGCCTTAGACCCTCTAGACACTAGCAAGATTGTTTTTGACGTTCCAGGGTATTACAACGTTCAATTTAGTACCCAGCTTTTAAACGCTTCAAATTCAATAGATAACGCAACCTTTTGGTTTAGGAAAAACACAAACGACATACCCTATACAGCTGGTATTGTGTCGGTTCCATCAAAACATGCGGGTGGCTTAGGCGCCGCAATTGTGTCTTGGAACCTAGTTGTGGACGTTAATGCTGGGGATAATATTCAGTTAATGATGGCCTCAGACTCCGGGAATACGGTAGCGGCTACATACCAACCAGGAACAAGCCCAGTACACCCAGTTTCCCCATCCGTAATTCTTACAGCAACATTTGTATCAGCACTGTATTAACACTAGCTTTTTTATATGAAACAAGGCTACAATAACCCAACCGCTATGTACGAGGCGCTCAATGGGTCAGACCATTTCATCGTACCCATTTATATTAATTGAGCGCAAGAGGTTTACACATGGCCCAAGAAGGAATCGCAACCCTACCAATGCAAGGAGCAATGGCTCCTCAGCAAGCCGTATCTAGTCAGGACGCCCTTGATGCGTCTAAACAGGCGTTGGCACAGTCTATGCCAGGTGGTTTAGAAGAATATGAGCGAGTCATTGATGAGCTCGTTGCACAGATTGACCTATCTCCTCAAGAGGTTCAAGAACTACTTCAAGTAGTAGACATGCTTTTGAACAATGAAGCACGCTACCCGGAACTTCGTCAACAGCTTATTGCTTCTGGTCAAGCAGACGAAGAGGACTTGCCTCCTGAGTTTGACCGTGGTTATCTAACCACCATTTTGAACGTTTTATTAGAGAAGCAGTCTCGTACTGGCCCTATGGCCATGCCTGCCCCTCAAGAATTTAATAAAGGTGGCATCGCTGATGCTGCTGAATACTTACGCCGTCAGGGTCGCAATGGCGACACCATGTTGGCACACATTACCCCGCAAGAAGCTCAGTTGCTTAAGCGCATGGGCGGTTCAGGAACCATCAACCCACAAACAGGCTTGCCTGAGTTCTTTTTAAAGAAGGCGTTCAAGGCGGTTACTAAGCCAATTAAAAAGATTGCCTCGTCCACTGTAGGCCGTGTTGTTCTCACAGTTGCGTTGGGCGCGATGCTTGGGCCAGCAGGCTTAGGCCTCAGTTCTGCGTTGGCGGGTGGTATTGCTGCAGCCGGCACGACTTTGGCTGCGGGCGGTAATCTTAAAGACGCCTTGATCAGCGGTGCGATTGGTGGCATGAGTATTGGCCTTGCTCCAAGCGTCGGAACTGTGATGCCCGGTGCAGCAGGTTCTTTCTTGAATACTGCCTTGAGTGCTGGTGCAATTGGCACCGCAGGTGGTTTGCTCAGAGGTCAAAGCTTATCGGATGCCCTTAAATCAGGGGCAATTACAGGTGTGACAGCGGGCGGCATAGGTGCCCTTAATACTCAACTGACGCCTCAAGAAGGTGCCCCTGTCTTTGACGATGGCATGAGAGCCACAACGGTAGACGCGAATGGTAACGTAGTTCCTGTGGACACCTCCGTGCCAATGCCTGAAAATGTTACAGCAACCAACCCTTCTGGTGAGTTTGGTCTTAGAGTTGCAACACCTAGCTCCGTTACAGCGGCTAACCCGTCTGGAGCTGGAAGTAACTTACAGAGTTTAAATTATCAGCCTCCTAACTATGATTTGAACGCCCCTCCTCCAGTTGCCGCCTCAGGTATTTCTACTTTGCCAAATGCGGCCGCTTCTACAAGTCCTGGCTTCTTGAGCAACTTAGGTAGTGGCAACTTCATGGCCGCGGGCAAAGATGCCTTCAACTTAATGGCTGAATACCCAAAAACATCTATGGCGCTTGGTTTGGCGGCCACAGGTGCTTTAGGTGGCTTTAAGTCTGAACAGCCTCCGCCTCCTGGAATTGTTAATCCAAACATCACTGGCGAAACATTTATTGCCCAAAACCCAAATAAATACATTGTTCAAGGCATGCCAGGGGTTAGCTACACTCCAGAGGGTAGTATTGATCGCACAGGCACAGGTACTCCATATCAACCGACTCCAGCGTTCCAAGCGTCTCAGACCTATGCAACGCCACAGTATGGAACGCAGAATCAGCCTAACTACCCTGTGTACACACCACCTATGGCCGCAGCTGCTCCGGTAGCAGGCAACCCTGTAATGCAGCCATACAATACAATGGCGATGTATAACTTCTTGCCTACTAACCAACCACGTTACATGGCCGATGGCGGTATTGCTTCTTTCTTTGCCCCAGGACAGAGCGTGATGCAAATGAATCGTGGTGGATACCCACGTAAGACAGGGCAGATTTCTGGCCCGGGCACAGAAACTTCTGACGACATCCCAGCAATGTTGTCGGACGGTGAGTTTGTAGTAACTGCAAAAGCAGTCAGAGGAATTGGTAACGGCAGCCGTAGAGAAGGCGCCAAGAAACTATATAGAATGATGCACGCAATGGAAAAGAAAGCAGGGGTAAAGTCTAATGGCTGAAACTACATTCCAAGAACAGATAGTCCGGGAAGCTCCCGGGATAGAGGCGTATAAGCTAGGCTTACTAGAGTCTGCTAAAGGCTTATCTGATAAACCAGTTAACCTCCCTGCCTACCAAGTAGCAGGATTTAATCCTGATCAAGAAGCGGCGCTTGCACAAGCGAGAACAGGCATTGGTGCCTATCAGCCTTACTTGGCGGGTGGTTCACAGGCCATGCAACAAGGTCTTGGCACAACACAAGAAGCAGCGAACGTGCTTCGTGGTGCTGATACTCGCAATCAATTTGGCGCGGCCCAAGGAGCAGCAAACCTTGCAGCAGCAGGAACCTTTGCTCAAGCCACCCCGATTGGTCAGCAAGACATTCAGAGCTATATGAATCCGTTCACCAATCTTGCATTGAACCAACAGTTGCAAGAAATGAATCGTCAAGCACAAATTCAAGGTGAGCAAATGAATGCGCAAACTGCTCGTGCAGGCGCGTTCGGCGGTTCTCGTGACGCGATTCAACGTGCTGAGTTGGCACGTAACTTGTCACAAACACAGAACCAAGCAATTGCTCAGTCTATGCAGCAGAACTATGCACAAGCGTTGGCCGCGGCTCAACAGCAACAGCAAGCAGGTTTGTCTGCTTATGGCCAATTGGCTAACATCGGCCAAGGCATCGGCAATCTAGCTGGTCAGCAGTTTGGTGTAGGTCAGCAGATGGCGCAAGGTTTAGGCTCACTAGGTTCTCAATTGGGCAACCTAGGTGTTCAGCAAGCCGCTTTGGGACAGAGTGCTCAACAGTTAGGTCAACAGGACGTCAACTTCTTGTACAACATTGGCCAACAGCAACAAGCGCTTACTCAACAGCAATTGGATGCACAGAGAAACACACAGCTCCAACAAGCTTACGAGCCATATCAGCGCTTGGGCTTCTTGTCAGACATCTACAAAGGTGCTCCGTCAAGCCAACAAACAATTAGTGCCGCAACAGCACCTACTCCAAGCACTGCACAACAGGTGGCAGGTTTGGGTATTGCGGGTCTTTCAGCCGCAGCGGCCGGTAAAAAAGCAGGATTATTCTAAGGAGAAACCATGCCATCAAATGTTTTTGATCGCGCAATGTTCAAAGCTGAAAACAAGCCTATGAAGGCTGATTCAGGCATTATGCAGGGCTTTGATGAAGAGGGAGAAATCCCTGAAGATGAGATGATGGAAGAAGTCTCTCAACGCAAGCCTAATTCTCCTGAGATTTTAATGAACAACTTACGTGGCGATATGCGCTCCGTAGATGCCCGTTATCAAGAGCTGGCTGACATGGTAGGTGAAGACGTGGCGATGGAAACACCGCCTGAAGTCTTGGCACTTCTACAAGCTCAGTTAGCTCAACAGCCTATGGGTATCGGTGCGTTGCCTCCAGGTCAAGGCTTGTCTCCTCCACCGATGGCCGCTGGAGCGCCACCGATGCCCACCCCTGATATGATGGGCGGTATGCCACAACCAGGCGCCATGCCTCAAGGACCAGAAGGTCAAATGCCACAAGGCTTTGCTGGCGGTGGTATCGCTTCTCTTGGAAATTTTTCTGAAGGTGTCGCTCAGGCCGGGCGTAATGGTGACACCGTATTAGCACACATCACGCCAGATCAGCACAACTTCCTTACCCGTATGGGTGGTGGTTCTACGGTCAATCCTCAAACAGGATTGCCAGAACACTTTATGGGTATGCAGGCCATCCCACAAATGATGACGAATATTGGAACACGTGCCGCCCCTTATTTGCAACAAGCCAACGTGTTGGCTGGCCGTGCTTTGTACAACCCAACCTTCACAGCGCCTACGCTTAACCAATCACGTACCACTCTAGGTACCTTTGGTCCTAAGGTTGCTGAGGGTATGGAGATGTACTACCCAACTTTCACGCAAGGTATTGCCAATAGTCGAGTAGGTCAGATGATATCCCAAGGGGCAGACCGTCTAGCCAAGACTCCTGCTGCCGCTAAGATGGGTGCAGCGGTCATGTCTATTCCTGGCGCGGCTTATATCAGAGATGCGTTTGATAATCCTAATTTATCTGCTGCTAACAACAATCCTCCTGTTATCCCAGGTGATCCTGCAACAGGGTATAAACCTCCTGAAGATGTTGTGGAAGGTGAATCAACACCTATTGATTACAACAACTTGCCTGTGGCTCCGGGAGCCGCGGCTCCTGCAAGTGAGGCAGAGAAAAACAATCAACTTATTCAAGAAGTGGCTCGTAAGAAAACTCGTGGCGAGCGCTTGGATGAGTACATGGCAGAAAACGTGCCTATCTTTGAAAAGTATTTGGGCGGTGATAAGGAGTACAACCAAGCTCAAGCCCTGTTTGTTTTGGCAGACTTGGGTCTTAAGTTTGCAAGTACTCGTAAGCCGGGCGATACATTTGCTTCCGCATTTGCTCGTTCTGCTCAAGGCGTTCCTGCAGGTCTTTCAACAATTGCTGCGTCTGAAGATCAAGCTAAACGTCAGATTAAATCTGCCGCGTTGACTTCAGGTCTACAGGCTCTTGCTGCTGAAGACAAGGCCGCTGCCGACTTACAGAAAGAAATCATTAAGAAAGGTGTTTCTGCTGGTGAACTCATCCCGACAGACTTGGGCGGTGGCTTAACTACCTATCGTAAGAAGGACGGTCAACCAGCAGGTATGCGCGTGGACGAAGCTATCACAGGTAGCTTCTTAAACAGCAGATTCACCCCTCAGGCTATTAAGAATGACAAGGGTGAAGTCACTGGGTTTGACACACCTTATGTTCGTGTCAGCCCTCCTGCTCAAACAGTTAACTTGGACAAGGGTACTCGTGAGCGTTTGGCAAGCGAAGTGTCTCGTCATGAGCAAGCGTTGTCAGCGATTGATGATGCAATTAAGGAATACTCAGGCGCATTCGGTCCTAAAGCATTCTTCTCTAACTTGAAGAACAACGTCTTGGTTCCAGTGTCTCCATTAGATCCGAACGTCATGACTGAGCAACAACGCACCAAAATCAACATGGCTATCAACATTGCGACTAAGGCGATTGCTAAGACAGGCGACACAGGAAATATTGCTGTGGCTGAACAAAGAGCCGCTGCGGACATCTTGGGCGACAAACCAGGTACATTCTTCTCTGATCCTGAAACAGCTTTGAAGCGTATGATGACTGTGCGTACATCGTTGGCCAACCAACGTTTGAATACTGCTTCTCAACTAGGATGGTTGAATCAAGATGTTCAGCTAGACGTGCCTAACTTAGGTACTGTGGCTGATCCGATTCCACAGGACAAGATGTCTTACTTGAAGAACATGGCAAAAACCTTCCCGAATGGTCAGGTCTACGTTAATATAGGCGGTAAAACAACACCTGTTTTATTGTCTACTCTCAAGGATTAATTCATGGCAACAATCACCACCGCTGAAGGTCAAATTATTGATCTAAACACAGGGGAGGTGGTTGGACAAACTGAGGCGCCTGTTGCGGCAGGAAAGCTAGAAGTCCCAACCACAGCAATGGACATTGCCCGTCAAGGAAGCTATGGCTTCAATGCGGCTCTTTTTGCTCTTCCAGATGCTGCGGTGCGCCAAATTGGTAAAGCCTTGGGCATGGAAGAAAACGAAGTCCAGACTCTTACCAAGATTTTTAACAAGGGCGATCGTGGGGCCAAGAACTCTGCAGAACGCTACGCTCGTGCGATTGGTAATGCAGTAGGTGCTAACGTACCTATCACAGGTGTTTTGGGCTACATGGCGTCTAGCCAAAAGCTTGCCAAGCCTTTGATGGCAGATGCTGGTGTATTAAAAAGAGTTGCAAAAGACACGCTAGATTTCATCCGTAAAAACCCTAAAGCCGCACTGGCCGCGGACATCGGCTCAGGCGTTGCCTTCGGTGCTGCAGAGCAATATGCCAAGGAAGAAGAACTAGGTCCTGTTGCTGAAACAGTGTTGCCTTTGGCCGCTTCAATTGCTGGCCCTGCCGCAGTAGGCACCTTGGGTGCAGCTGCCTCTAAGTTGCCTTTACCAAGTGTTCTTGCTTATAAGTACGGCAAAGAGCTTGTCAGCCCGTCTCAAGAAAAACTTACCCAAGTGGGTAGAGAGATTGCAGGCGAATACAACGTCTTCATGCGTCCTATCGCTGGCAAGCTGGTAGAACGTGCTGAGAAGAAAGCCGGTCAAGCTTTAGGTCATGGCGAAACACAGATCGCGCTTCAAGAAGCAGAGCAGTTAATTCAAGATTTAGGCGCACAAGGCATTCGATTAAACACGGCAGAGCGCACGATGCTTCCTTATTTCATCAAGGAACAAGGCGCAGCTGTTCGTAGTTTGGCTCCAGATCAGTTGCGTGCCGAACTACAACGTCGTGTTGATAACATGAATGAGTTTGGCGTGGTTATGGAGAAGTTGTCTCCTAAGTCCACCCTCTCTGCCGAAGACGCGTTGACCACGATTCGTTCAGATGCAGAAAACTTACAGCAGAAGATTGTTCAGCAGATTGCTGACGAAAAGGGCTTGGAAGCAGAACGTTTAGCCGAGCGCTTTACCCCAATCAACCGTGACGTTTTGGGTAACGAGATTCGTGAAACGATTCTTGGCGCAGGTGAGCAGGCATTCTTCAATCTTCGCAACGTGCAAGAACGCATGGGCTTGCGCATGAACTTTACTAAAGACGGTGTGCCTCTCCCAACCAGGGACGCTAATGGCGTGTCTTTGTATCAGTCCACCGATATTGAGAAACCGCTTAACGAGATTCTCCAGAAATACAATATCTTGACAGGTCCTATCAAGGAGTACGCTCCAGGGCTAGTCAAGGTATTAGGTCGATACAAGAGCGCTCAAGGTGCCAAGGGCACAAACGCTTTTGAAGATTCGTTGACTCGTGAATTAACAGACATCCTTGTTCAAAGAGAGCGCCCGGCAGGTGGCCCAGGAGCTTCTGCAGGTTATTTCAGAGAAGACGAGCTAATGGCTGGTGCAGCCAAGGCTGACCTAGACTTCCGTGCACAACAAGAAGCAATTGCAAATACCTTGGCCAAGGAAATCATTTCCCCTGCCTCGTTGACAGGAACTGCCAAGCGCCCAGGACTAGCTGATCTAAAACTTCCAGAAGACAAGAAGTTTGAGTTGATTGCTAAGAGCTATGGTTTGTCTCCAGACCAAGTTAAAGGTGCCGTGGCTCGTGCTAAGTCAGCGGCAGAAAAGACAGGAAAGGTTGACATCAACTTCCCTGAAGCTGTGGAGCTATTGCAAAGAACCACTGAGTTTCGTAATAACGCGGTGCGTGGCTATACCGATGCCCAATTAGCAGGCAGAGACAGCATTGCTGCAAGAAAGAACTTGGACAAGGCCAACGCTTTGCACAAAGACATTTCTGACATGCTCTTCAAGGCAGTGCCAAAACTAGGCAATGAATACAAGACATTCAGACAAGCTTACGACGACATCTATGGCGGCACATACGACCGCTACTTGCCTTTGGTATTGGGCGCGAAACGTCCTACAGGCGAGTTCTTAACTCCTAACGAAGCTGTTATTGCCCAGGCGTTTAAGTCAGGCGAGAACATGCGCGACTTGTCTATCCTTGTGCGTGGTAATCCACAGGGCGATGAGCTATTGACCAAGGCCACAATGGATTGGTTGGCCGGCAAAAACATTTTGGATAAAGACGGGATTGTTGATCCACGTAAATTAAATTCTGTTTTATCTGCCAACAAGAACATTGTTGAAGCTTTGCCACAGTCTCTTCAGACCGCGTTGAAAGATGAATTGACCACGGGCCAAGCGTTTGCTGCACGTATGGGTCAGCTAGAGCGTCGCAAAGAGGCTGTGATTGACGCTGAACTAGATAAACTATTGACTCAAATTAGTCGTGAAGGTGCTGAACCTGGCCCAATCCTAGAGCGTGCCTTGCGTAATCCTGCCGACATGAAGTCCTTGGTGAACGCAGTACAGAACAAGCCTGAGTTGCTTGAGGCTCTACGTCGTGGCGTTTATCAGATGGCTGGCGAGCAGTTTGGCGAGAAGTCTATCTCTGCTTTCCTAGACACTGCCAACAAGCGTTCTTTGTCTTTCTTGTTCTCTCCAGAGCAGTTGACCAACCTACGCAAGCTAGGCGAGCTAGAGAAGCGCATTCGTGTATCTGAAGGCATCACTGATACGCCAAAACCTTTTGAGACAACAGACGAAGCCCTACAGCGTATTTCAGGCGTGTCTATTCGTAACATCAGTACTCTGTATCGTGGCATGACCGGCGCAGGTGGTTACAAAGCCAGCCCGATGGATGCAGGTATCTACTTGGGTATGCGTTTGATTGGCCGTCAAGAGTACGGCATCATGGACCGCGTGATGCAACGAGCAATCACTGATCCTGACTTTGCAAAAGCTTTGGTTGACAATTCACAGCAACAATCTTTACAAAAACAGATGGCCAAGTTGCAGAAGAAGTTGCAACGAGATGGCGTTTATATTCCTGAGGTAATCTTCAAGGCTCCTCAACGTGCGGCCGTGATTGAGGCTTCTGAAGCACTTCAAGAACCCGCGCCTCAAGAAGCTCCGGTAGCTGCGCCTGCTCCCGTTGCGCCTGCTCCAGCCCCTGCACCGGCACAGCCTACTGCAAGAGAAATGATGCAGAACCTTAACAAGCAACAACCGGCTGCCCCTGCAACACGTGGCACGGCTCCTGCACAACCTCTAAAGCCTGTGTTCCCGAACACTGCGCCACCAAAGACAGGCGGTAACGCAGCGCAGATGTACCAAGCGTTGTTCCCTAACGACACGATAGGTAACATCATTCAACAACAAAAACAGATGCCTCAGTAATGACAAAGCCGTCCAAGTTCCCAGATTACAACTCTAGGCAGGACGGCAATGTTTTTGATTGGATTGTTACGGCTGCGGAGGCGACGCGACAGAAGCGTAGAATTGATCGACGCGACGGAGCCACGCAAGCTTGTATTGTTCCCACTCTCGGCCCATCGTTACAAACTCCTGAGTCTCTCCCGACGGAGCAACCATCAAAACAACACCTTGTTCAATCTGTGTCCCGTGGCGAATATCATGCGCGAGTGCATACGCTGCGAGCTGGTGAAAGTAATCCTCAATCCACGCTCGCTGTTTGATTTTGTTGGCTTGCTTGAAGTCAACAATCGCTGACTTGCCACGATAAACCCCAACCATGTCTGTACTGCCTGCATACTTGTCAGGGTAGAACACGCTGATCTCACTGCCCCATACCTGCTCTAGGTTTGGAAAGTATGTGTGAACAAGCTTCATAGCCATCATGTAGCCTTCGACCGCTAACCAAGACGTGGGAACCTCGATGGGGCGATGCTTGACAAGCCGTTCAATACAACCGTGCATGTGCGTGCCCCTTGTGGCGGCTTCGTTTTTAATACGGTCCGCCTCACTTTGACCAACGTTCTTGGCCCACGTATCAAGATGAGTTTTATCTTTTGTGCCATTTAATATAGTAGTTACAGAAGGAAGTGAAGAACCCTGCGGAGTCACGTATTTGCGACCTTCAGGGGCATCGATGCGAGTTAACGAATCGTATTTAAATTTCTTGATGTGGTTTATAAGGTAAGCCAATTTTTAAGCTCCTCTCCTAGTACTTCATTAGCAATGTTAATCTTCTTGCGAAGAGCTTCTACAATCTTCTCGT
>Ga0181351_1000649_pt1 | contig 10233 bp, 13 predicted proteins | sample Su13VDMM15SD_FD_170485 | JGI IMG/M metagenome (GOLD analysis project Ga0181351, IMG submission 170485) | Freshwater viral communities from Lake Michigan, USA - Su13.VD.MM15.S.D | ecosystem: Environmental > Aquatic > Freshwater > Lake | place: USA: Michigan | collected 2013-07-16 | reverse complement strand
AAAACACTGCGTGAACATCACCTTCCAAATCACGCATATAGCTTCTGTCTGAGCGATGGAAATGTCCCATCAATACATTGCTACTCACCTTGCTCATAACTGCACGAGCGTGGTTTAAAGCACCCTTCACAGGCAACTCGTGTCCGTGCAAGATGTTTAGCTTACCAAGGATAACTTTAGTCATTGAACCAACAAGCTTAACCCTGTGGTCACGTAATCTCAATACATCCTCTAGGTTAATCAAACCGTTCAGTTGGTCTGCATTGTCCATAATGTATTTATCAAAACGTACATCGTGGTTACCAATCTTGTAGTAGATATCCTCCTCTGTAAATTGTTTCCTTAGCTCTTCAAAGAATAGTCTTGTCATATCCACCTCGTACTTGAAACTTCTATTAAGTTTGTTCTTCTCGTGACGAGATAACTGATAGGCATCCATAAGGTCTCCATTAATATAGATAGCATCTACACCTATAGCCTTAATCTCACGGAGAGCTGTTACTAATGCATACCTATCGTGGTATGGTAAGTGTATGTCAGATATAACAGCCACCCTTCTATATCTTTTAGGTAGAGTCATCTCTGGAATCTCAATCTCATCCTCACCATCGGGTATATTAAACTCAAATCCATTAAGACCAAATAGCTCACGCTTCACACTATTCTTCTCTGCTAACTTAATCTTAAATGCATCCATCCACATTGAGAATTGTCTTCTGAAGTTATCATTATAATCAATCTCATTCTCATCGCAGAAATTTTTTGCCATCTCTGTAATGTTTTGGTTTGTGTCAACAGCCATAGCCCTTTCAATAAAGTCGAAAGCTTGTTGCTTGTAACCTGCGTGTTTTAGTTTCATTAATTTATTTTTAGTTAATTGATGTGGGCTTCATTAACCCGTTGTTTACCTGTTCTGAATATTTAATATAGGTCTCAGCGAATAAGGCGAGCAACTGCTCATCCTTGTGTAGTGCCTTGGATAGGTAGTCAGATAGCTGTCCATCGTCAGACAGTTCTATAATACACTTACCTGTTTCATAAACAGTAACATCTAAGAATGCTACCTCTTTAATTTTTGTTGCCATCTGAATATGTGCTAAAAAAATCTAATAAATCATCCCACTCAAATACACCCTCAATCTCACCAACTGCATCCCACGTGAACTTCATCTTGCCATCATTGGCAATATAAATCAAGTCGCTTAGTTCACTGTCTAATGGGTACATACTATAGTGTGTCTAAAAAAGCATCTACTTCCTTCATAGTCTTGCACACGACAAACCTAATCTCCCTATTCTCTTTGTGCATCTTGTACTTGAAGAACTTTAACCTTAGAGGAAAGGATTCATTAGGAAAGCCTTTAGTCTCTAATATAATATTATGTTCGGTGAGCAAATAGTCTGGGGTAAATTTCATTTGTCTAACAGCTTCCCCACAATACTTGAATGAATCAATTAGTATGTACTCAGGCTTTATCTCAAACACTACGCCCCCCTCCTTCATCTTCACATATGCATAGTGCTCAAGCTTTGAGTCAAACGTAATCCCGTCATCAACAACCTTGGTGACATTCTTTACCCTACCCTTCTTTGCTCTCTTTAGTATTCTCACTTGAATAGTAAATAGCCAGCACCTGCACCGATGCCAACACCGAACCAAAATTTTAAATTACTTTTCTTCTTAGGAATATCAAATGAGCGTAAGCCCGTAGTCTTTACATATGGGTTAGCATTTGTAATTACAACTACAGACTTTTTAGGTTTAAGAAATCCTTGTTTTACTTTCTGAAATGATACGCTTAGGCTATCTGTTGTTTGTAGAGATGTCAACAAACTATCATCTTTTACTTTTACCTGTAAGTCAATCCAATTGTTTTTAATTGATTTGTTAAACTCGACTAGGCCATTAACAGTGTCACGTTGGACCGTCACAATTGTGTCAAACTTTGTAGTTTGGTTAAATACGGTTCCTGAGCTTGCACCCTTCTTTAATAACTTGGTGAGCTGTGCGTCTGATTTGCCAATAATTTTTAATAGATTATCCTTAGAACCCTCAAGCAAAGCAATCTCTGCTGAGTTCTTACCATCCTTATCTTTGTAATATTTAATGGAGTCTTGGAATGCGGTAATCAACGATGACTGCTCTTGGTAATTATGCTTATAATTATTGCAGGTAGAGATTCCGATGATGATTAGTGCAAACAATAGTGCCCCACCAACCCAGTTAATATATCCTTTCATAGCTTTAAATTTTAGCTAAGGTATATATATTAAATTAAAAAAACAAATTAATTATCTTTTTTAAGAAATTTATTCTCATTCTCAAGGTTTTTAATCTTGATAGCCATATCTGTATTCTTAATACGAACTGCCTTAACTTCAGATTTCAATGTCTCAATCTCCATCTTCATCTCTCTGATTTGCTTTTGTAAGTCTTCCACCAATGTATTATATGCGTCAGTTAATAGTTTAGTTGCTTCTGCCGATTGCTTTTTCTTAGTAGTAGCTTTCGTTACAAGAGATGTTATTAGGTTAGAGATAACCAAAACAACTGCCATTATGAGAGTATCTGTGTTCATTTCATATTTAAGATTATGATACAAAAATAATGAAAAAAACTTAACCTTTTGGGGTATACTTTACGTTTACAGACTTTTCTTTACTTCCGAACCGACTAGGTGTTAACAAGGGGTTACTAGGGTTCTCCTTATACGCCCAATCCCTAACTCCCAGTTGATAAAATCTCTGAGATATGTCGTGGTTGTAGTGGTTTGCAATACTTCTAACTCTTCTTTGTATATCACCTCTTGTAGCATCGTGGGTGTTCTGTCCACTATCGTTATTGTATATGTACTGATAATATCCTAAAGCCTCTATATGACAGAACTTAGTCTTTAGGAATGTTCTTACGATAAGCTCATAGTCATCTGCTATGGTGAGCCTACGATTATGACCCCCAACCGCGTGGTATACTTCTTTTCTCCAAGCTCTAATGTGATTAGGTACACCTACGATATGGCGAATAGTCTTAGGGTTGATACCAACGCATACGCTTACATCAAACTTACCTTCTTTTCTATAGCTACCATACCCAAATGCAAAACCTTCAGGGTATTTCATTGACTGCCTCATCTCATTTAACTCTACGCAGTCTGTGTAAAAGAATCCACACTCAGGGTGAGCTTCTGATGCGTCTATTAAATACTGACAGCATCTAATTTCTAATTCATCATCGTGGTCTACCTCTGCTAAGATATCACCACGACACAATGATGCAGTCTTGTACTTAACATCTCCAATTACCCCACCACTTGGTTTACTAAATGTAAATATCTTTACTCTTGAATCTAAATTAGACAGCCTTTTAAGCTCTTCTGAGAGCTTATTATTTTTTGGTGAGTCATTTACTATAACCCATTCCCAATCGTGGCTTGTCTGGGCTCTAATTGATTCGTACAGCCTCCATAATCTGTTTAATGGTGTGTTATATGCAGGGGTAAAGAATGATACCTTTGGTGTAGGGGTATTTAGGATGTAATTCATAGCTACATTGTAGGCTATCTCTCCTAAGTTTTCAGGTTCTTCTTCAAAGTGTACCCATCTTCTGCGTATATCAAGGGGAGCAGACATCAGGTCCGTGTGCTCTTCGTATGAGCCACCTACAGTAATAATAGCATCGGGGTCTACATCTCCTACAGTCTCATTGTAATATACGTTGAGCGATGTATCTTCATACCCTAAATGTACTAATGATTTGAGTTCGGGCTTACCCTCTCCGATATATAATATCTTAGGAGCCGAGGTCTTTTTTGGTTTTACTTGTTGTAGGTAGTTATAGTAGCAAAGTGTTTGGTCTATGAATACAAATCTATTGGGTAATATGCTGTGAATAGCTTGTATAAATTCTCCATCTCCGCAATAACCTAAACCAAACTCAGCGGAGTGAATATTTTCTACTGCAAATGTAAATTGAGCTAAGTCTATACTGCCTACCACCACATTGCTTGGTATAGCGTGTCTATAAGTTGGATTATCTACAGTTATTAATTGATTATAGCAAATTACCAATGACGATGATTCTGTTTCTTTAGCATCTATAATACTACTTATTACATCGTAGTAATCAGGATGTACGATGTTATCATCATCAATTAGAGTAACGTAATCTTCTGATGGTAATGTCTTAACAAGCTCATTCACATCAGGATACATATAGGTTCCTGGTGAGCCTTGCTTGAAGTGAAGCTCTGCACCACGCCTGTACAGCTCACCGAGTAGTGATGCCTCAACTTCTTTAACTACATTAGTATCAAATACTACGTGCCAAGTTACATCAACTCCATCCTTATAAACAGAGTCTGCAATAGTTAATAGATTCTCAACCCGTGTACAACGAGTTATGACGTGAAATTTCATTACTTCTTTTCAGTAAGCTCTGATGGTTCTTCTTTCTTAGGAACGAAATGCTCGATTGCTTCTTTAACAATAACTGCATCATCTAATGTAAAAGCACCTTTAGATTGTGCTACTAAACATCCTTGAATTAAAACTTGAATTGCTTTTTCTTGATTCATAATTTACTTATTAAGTGAACTACAAATCTAAGCAATTATTTTTTAAATTGCAAATGGAGGAGGTAGCGTTTCTTGATTACCAGCGTTCTTTACTTGATTATATTCGTGGTCTGCTGCTGCATTCAATTGCTCCATATCATTAGCTGCTTCTAACCAAGAGATAATTTGTTCTTTAGTTAATTCCTCATAAGGAATAAAATCTTCGCTTGTAGGGGCTGCAAATCCATTACATCCTGCAATTACACCAGTTGTAGTGCCATCAGTAACTTCATAATTCCAATGAATTGTTTCAATTACATTTGTTAATCCGTCCAATGTTTTAGCACATTGAAAGCTTTGGTCGTTAAATATCCAGTTGTATGTCATATTTTTATTTATTACGCTAAACCTGTTGTTACTTCAAATCTATATATATTACTTCCACTTGCTGTGTATGTTGCTGATGTAAGTGGAATATTCTCGTTATACCCACTTGCTACAAACGCATCATTTACATAGTATGAATACAATGCAGCACCAAGTATAGGGTCAGGAGTGGCTACTATATAGAAAGTATTACCTGCAACAATAGGAACTACAAAAGGAACACCTGCTGTTGCATTACCATACAATGAACCATTCTTATAAACTGCCACAGAACCATTTATATAGTTTTCGTTCCAATTTATAGTTAATGTAGGATTAACTATAGAGTTCTGCATTTTTATAGCTGATGATAATAAATCTCCCATTATGCAACTAAGTTACCAATTACATACCATTCGTTAGTACCAACTTTCACAAGAGTTACTCCTGTGAATTTATTACCAATTTTTAAGAAACCTTGATTACTATTTAATGTTACACCACCTGTTGGTTGAATTGTTGGTTGAATTGTTCCATACCATAAAACTTGTATTTCAGTACCAATAGGAAATGCAACAGTTGAATTATTAGGGACTGTTAATGAGCAAACACCACTCGGTACGTTCATCTCAACTATTTTTCCTGCATCACCAATTACAAGAATATATGAAGCTGTTTGTCTATTGAATGTATTAGGTGGAGGTGTTCCTTGAGGACCTTGGAATCCTTGCGTACCTTGGAATCCTTGAGGTCCAATAGCCCCTTGGAAACCCTGCGTACCCTGTGGACCCTGAGCACCAGTAAAACCTTGGAATCCTTGGAATCCTTGAGTACCCTGTGGTCCTTGAACGCCCTGAAAACCTTGCGGACCCTGAGCACCTGTTGCACTTTGAATCCAAGCTGTTCCATCGTAGTAATACAAACCAGAACTTAAATCTGTTTGATAAACAATTAACCCTGTAGCTGGAGATGATATAGCAAGCCTTTGGGCTTGAGTCATTCTTGGTGGTAGGAAGCCACTTGTTGTACTATTTACTTGTAGTTTTGCAGATGCATTTGGAGAGCTTGTACCAATGGTTAACACACCCTCTAAGTAATTAGATGCAGTACCATCCATATAGATATTCCATCTACCAGTTGCACTTGCTAATTGACTTCTAAATCCAAAGTTATTGGTTGCACCTATTAGTGTACTATCAACAAAAAATGCAGCTTGTGAACTTACTGTTGAACCAGCACCGAATGTGCCTTGAGTAGCTAAATAATGTCTTAAATCAGAACAAGTGAATGTTGTGGCTTGGGTTGAAGCAGCAGAAGTATAATACCTCGCTTGAGTTGTTACATCTGATTGAACAATACCTCCGTTATAAATTCCGTGAGCTACTGTACCTCCAGTAATATTTTTATCTACACGTAAATTGTGAGCAGTTAAGAATGTTGCACCAATACCTAATGCACCAAGCATATAGTTAGAAGCAGTACCATCCATATATAAGTTAAATCTACCTGTACCACTTGCTATCTGACCCCTAAATCCATAATTATTTGTTGCACCAGTTAAACTTGATGCTGCTTGAAAACCAGATTGTGTTGTAATTGTACTTCCAGCACCCACTGTACTTTGAGTAGCGTGAAAATGCCTTAAATTGGGAAGTGTAAATGTTGTTGCTTGTGTATTTGATGAACTTTCAAAATAACTTGCTTGGCTTGTTACATCTGATTGAATTGTTCCACTACTGTGTACACCATATGCTTGAACACCACCAGTCATTTGTTTAGCTACATAAAGAGAAAAACCAGCTGGTGGCGATGAGCCTATACCTAATGAACCACTTGAAATATTTGTATTAGATGCTAATGAAATAAGTGTACCTGTATCTGTAATATTTGAATTACCAACAACGGTAGCACTTGTAAACTTAGCGACAGTATTTGTAGTTCCAGATACTGAAGCGTTAGCACCTTGTGGACCCTGAACACCTTGTGGACCTTGAGCACCTACACCAGGTCCCTGAGAACCTTGGAATCCCTGAAAACCCTGTGTTCCTTGGTTACCCTGAGGTCCTTGAGAACCAACATCTCCTTGAACGCCTTGAGTACCTTGAAATCCTTGAGGTCCCTGGAAACCTTGAGGTCCAATTGCTCCTTGAGTTCCCTGAAAGCCTTGTACACCTTGTGTTCCTTGAAATCCTTGTGTTCCTTGGGCACCTTGAATACCTTGTGGACCAACTAATCCTTGAGCACCTTGTGGTCCTTGTGGACCAGCAACTATAACATCATTATTTATATTAGGAGTTATTAATGATTCGTCTATGTTTATAGTGCTATATCCAATAGGTACTATGCAGTTGAGCTGACCATATAGTGTAATTATTATCTCATCTTCATAAGTCAATCCTTTGGCGAGCTCATATTCTAATGCCTCTATTAAGTTATAAGCATAATTTGCTCTACAAAATAAAGAATCATCAGTATCTATTCCATATACAGAATGGTCTACATACTCATCCATTAAGTTTGCAAAGTATAATTTACCTTGCTGTAATTTTGCTGTTATGTTTATAGACATATCTTTTTGTTAATATAATTATGCTTTTAAATCGCCAGTTAAGTACCACTCATCGGTATTTGTTTTGGTAAGTTTTACCTCTGCATATCTTGCAAATGGTTGTCTTGATGCTGAACGAGTTCTTAATGTTACTCCAGTATCCCCACTAAATGTTGGTACACCAGCCCCTTCTTGAACAAACCAAATTTGAGTTCCAATAGGAAATGCAACGGCAGCATTTGTTGGTATTGTAATTGCTATTGCACCACCAGCAGTTGTACTAAAAAAACTACCTTTATCATTTAACCCTATTGTGAATGCAGTACTACTTGAACCACGCTGAATTATATTATAGTCTAAACCTCCATTCACTTGAACAAGGTTTGCGTTTCCAGCAGTTGCAGTAGTAGTACCAAACAACACCTTACCATCGGCTTGTATTCTTTGTCTTACTATTGGTGTTCCAGTTACTTGGTCAGTAGCAAAATCTAAATAAGCGTCGGGAGAAGCATCTAAAGAATGTGCAGAAATATATGCTTTCACACTACCACCAGGAGCAGTAGCATCATTACTAAAAAATTCAATTTTACCAATTACTTGGTTTGTTGTACTTGTTGTATCGGTATCTACAAAACGTAAAGTATTATTTTCTCCACTATTATTATCAGCAGTTAATTCTAAACGCTTTGTTGCAGTTGTTGTACTACCTACGTTTAATGTGCCACTTGCACCAATGTTAGGAATGCTTAATTTACCACCTGCATTTATATTACTTACATCTGTAATTGACTGATAACCTAAATTTAAACCACTCCCATTATATCTTAATTGATTTCCTCCAAAATCTACAACTAATTCTCCAAGAATAAAAACATTACCACCACTTGTTCTTAAACGATATTCACCATCTCCAAGAGAACCAATAAGAACACTACCATTAAGAGTTGCAGTAGTACCAACATCTAAAGAGGTATTTACACTTAATCCACTATTAAAATAACCACTACCATTAACACTTAATTTGTTACTTGGACTTGCAGTTCCAATACCTACGTTACCAGAAGCATCCAAAATCATCTTGGTAACAGTAGCTTGTTTGAATTGATAAGTACTTGCTACTGCTTGGTCAAAAAATATGTCTGAACTTGTAGTTGAATTATTTTGTATGGTTAATACTTTTGCTGCACCTGCTGCTGTAATAAAAGGTCCAACTGGGTCTCCTCCATTGATTTGTACATATTGTGAAGCTGCTCCTACACGATTAGAACGAATAATACCTTCTGCTTCAAGTGTTACGTTTGGACTACTTGTTCCTATACCTACGTTAGTTCCGTTATCAAATATTTGACTATTGCCAATAGTAGAAGCACCAGTGTACTTAGAAACAAAATTTAATGTTCCAGCTGATACACCAGCACCAGTGTTACCTTGAGTCCCTTGGAAGCCCTGCGTTCCCTGAAAACCTTGAGTTCCTTGAAATCCCTGCGGACCTATATCACCTTGAGGACCTTGTATACCCTGAACGCCTTGAAAGCCTTGGGTTCCCTGGAAACCTTGTGGTCCTTGCACACCTTGTGGTCCTTGGACTCCCTGGAATCCTTGCACGCCTTGTGTGCCTTGAAAACCCTGAGAACCTTGAACACCTTGAGGTCCAATCAAACCCTGAACACCCTGTGGACCTTGAGGACCAAACTCAACAACGGTATTCGGGAATATTAATGTCCCATCAATAGATAATTCTGGGCATACTTGTTGATTGCTCATATTATTTATTAGGTAGTTTGGTTATGATTCTTTTCACATATCACAGCACCTGCATCTAATTGCTTTTGTGCAAGTGGTGGATTTGAGTATATTGCGAATATCTCGGCAGCTTTAATATTTTGTAGTAGAATTGTTTTATCGTTACTAACTGAATCGCAACTACAGTTACTTGTACCACATCCACAATCAGTTTCAGCTACAAGCTCTGAAAAACACTGAGTTAGGAAGCAAGTAGATAATACGTTTGCACTTGCAGAATAATCAGATGGTGATTGAACTAATCTCAATCTTACATTTAACCAAGAGTCAGAGGTTACTGCATAGTTTGCAGTTAAAGCTCCACCAGTCATTGATAATGTTGAGATAACATCGTAGTTAGAATCAGATATAGTAAACTGTCTTCCTGTAGCTCCTGTAAAGCTACTTACTGCAATACCATTACTATTAGCTGTCGGTGAGCTAACGGTATTGTAATTAGATGAATCTGTAAATGTTATGGTAGAACAATCAGAACTTTGTGCTACCGTAAATGCTGCTGCGAATATTGCCATAATTGTTATATTTTTAACAAAGATAGCAATTAAATAGTAGTGTTTTTATTTGTCTGCGTCTTTCGAGAATACGAAAGCAAACCCAGCTGTCATTGCAACGATAGCGTCAACCCAATTGGTCTTACCCATAAGGACTGATGCTATGGCTGCACCAACAAGTATTAGCCCAAGCAATGAAGTCTTCCAACTCTTTTGCTTGAGCTTTTCAATAATTTCTTTTAGGTCTTTATTCATTTATTATATTGTTGCTACAGTAGCATTATAAATAGCAACATCATTTGGGCACTCGGTAATGATAACCAATGTATCACCACTTGCAGCACCAGTAGGAGCATCTGATAATTGAAGTTGTTGAACTGGTAAACCACCAGTAAATGTAACAGTATTAGCAGAAGCTGCAACTAATCCAGTAGGACCATTTAAAATCCATTGAGAGATTGTGCTATCCCAA
>Ga0181351_1000648_pt1 | contig 10239 bp, 15 predicted proteins | sample Su13VDMM15SD_FD_170485 | JGI IMG/M metagenome (GOLD analysis project Ga0181351, IMG submission 170485) | Freshwater viral communities from Lake Michigan, USA - Su13.VD.MM15.S.D | ecosystem: Environmental > Aquatic > Freshwater > Lake | place: USA: Michigan | collected 2013-07-16 | reverse complement strand
TGCGGTTTTTATGTCTGGAAATGAAAGTGAAGTTGTATAATTTTCTACTTTATCAAAAGGAGCTATCCTATCATATTCTTCATCATTATAAACACCAAACAATGAATCATCTATGTCAATAATATTATCTTTTTTAATAGGAAGAAATACTATCCATTCTTGAGATTTTCCTTCATTTACAAATTCCTCGTATAGTTTAATGTATTTCATATTATTTATATTGAATGATATTTTTATCTTACGTCTCCTGTTCTTAACATAGAAGATATATCAGTGAAGTACTTCATCTCTTCTGGTGTTAATTTAGATTTGATATAGTTTCCAATTGTAGTTAGTTCTCGTTTTCTAGCGTTTGCTGTTTTATCACTGTATTCTGGCAAATCGTTGTACATTTGTTTAAGTCTTGTATCACCATCAAATTTCTTAATGATTTCTCCAATTAGTTCCTTTCTTTGTCCTTTTGCTGCTTGTTTAGCCTTTGCTTCAGCATTATTTGCCAATACTTCTGCAGCATCTCCTAGAACTCTACCAACTGCCGGTAAACCTTGAACTAATGCCCATAAACCAGCAATACCAATTGCAACTCCCATTGCAACGTCTACTACAGTTCCCATGTCTTCGTTTACGAATTCCTCGTATAGTTTAATATGTTTCATTACTTATATGTTATTTAGTTGCTGAATTGCTCTGTGAACTTTTTCACCAAGACTTGACAGCTTGTATGTTTTCTTTCCATCCTTTTCAGTAATCCTAAAGTACTGAGGATTCTTGGTTAACCACTTTCTTGAAGTGGTGCCACCAGTTTCTTCGTTCATAGATTTCATAAACTCCATCATATCTTCATATGATACTGTTCCGTTTTCTTTAACAAATGATAAAACCTTTTCACGAATAGGACCGCGTTGGTCAACTTGCTTAGATGGATATATGTCAGTGTATTTTCTTTTCACTGTCACTTTTGCTTCATTTACAAATTCTTCAAAGCTATATATGTGGTTCATTATTTTCCTCCCCCTTTTTTAATTAAATAATACCACAACCAAATAAATCTTGGTCTTATAAATTCATACCCTAACCAAAGTAATACGTAGCCCATTATCTAAAACTATTTGATTTATATATCAATAATAGGTGTACTTATCAAAGGCTGTTTTAATCTCATTCCAAAACGGCCATACTACCTGAGGTGTTAAAGCACAGAATTGTTTGTATGTATCATTTTCGAGACTATCCGTCAATGTCTTGCGTTGTAAATCTTTAATAGCATTGATTTTCACTAGTTTATCTTCAACTCGGTTTATGATGTGTAATCCTTCCGCTTCCTTCTGTAATGAATCCGTTGTATGATCTACGTTAACCGTAAGAGGTTCATATTTAGGGCGAATTGCATTAAGAATTTGACCGTATGAATACTTGTCTATCATTTTATAACCAACGAAAAGATCTTCATGATTAATTACAAAAGGTGCTATGATTTTCTCAACGTTTTCAGCATTTGCTCCAAATGTCTTATTATGTAAATCATTACAGTGTACAAGTAAACATTTAGTTTTGTTAGCTGTAAATAAACGTTCAGCTTCATCAAGAATACGATTAGTCAGTAGTCCGCAATTAGTCACAATAACATTTACAGGAACTTTACCTTTAATACCTTTACGGTCTGGGTCAAAGAATCTTGAAAGTAAATAAACCGATTTTGCGTAATCTGGTTCTGGCTTAACATATTGCTCTGCAATATTTTCTTCTTTAACAATAGTTGAAAACTCTAAGAAACTATAATCATCACCAATTACTTTATCTAATTCTTCAATTTTTGAATTAAAACGATTAACTACTGATTCGTTAAGTAGCCCACTTGCAAATTTTGGTTTTCTGAAATTTGCCAAGAACACTGAAAAAAGATATTCGTAACGGTTATCATTATCAAGTATTAAACGCGTTTTAGGATTCTTAATAAACTTTTCGTTTAATCCACCTGTCTTTGCAAGAAACTTTGGTTTTTGCATTGCAGATTCTAAGTAATTCTTTCCACGTTTGTCTACATAATCATTAAAGATTTCAGATACTGCATCAATGTAAGATTCGTCTATACGATTTGAAACAGGTTTAATACCCATGATATTAAAAGTATCAATGTGTTCAAGAATATCCATAAGTAACAAGTCAAACATATGACTACGTTTCTCACTTATTACCTTTTCATCTTTTTGTGCAATTTTAAATAATTGATCTTCAGATTCAAAGATCATTGCTTCAATGTTAGGGTGTATCTGATTAAGATATCCTTTGGTGTTAAAACTTTCAGTAAGCATTTGAGGTTCTTCCTCATTCTTAGCAATTTGAACTAACGAATCTATTAGTGATTCATCAAGTTGTCCAACATGTAAAGGTTCTGCGTATTCAACGTTCATGATCTTTGCATATCTACGATATACTTCAGATTCATTCACATCACGAGTTGCATCGTTTTTCTTATCACGAATAGTTATATCCGTTAAGATAAGTCCATTCTTTGGACGACGTTCGTATTCAGTTTGTAAAGGTGAGTTTGTTGGGAACCAAGAGAAACCAAATCTATGTCGAAGAGGTAAATCCTTGCGAATCTCATAAGGAAGATTCTCTACGTAATTAATAGCACTTTCGTAAAGGTCACTAAGTGTACGGTCTATCTTGTTAATTGCTGTCTTGCCATTTTTTCCGTAGAAGACAAGTTTATAGTTGTGTGCATTTTTCTCGAATGAAAAACGATAAGCATCGAATTTTTCGGTTATGCGGACATCACGAGCTAGGATTTCTCTTAATCCTGATTCTCCGTGTCTTTTGTATAATTCAGATATGTGTTTAATTCCTGCCATTTGTTTTTCGGCTTTTAAGGTTATGTTTTAACCTGGTTATGTTATTTGTTATTTATCTCACGTCATCAGGCAGTGGCAATTTAGCATCTACCAATTTCTGCTCAAAATCTTTAAATATACCACTTGTAGCTTCAGGATATTTATAATCAGATGAATCTAGAAGAGCTTTTAATTTCTCGTAAGTATTTATATCATTAGGAGAATGATTGCCGTTAAAAAGCAATTTAACTACATCAGACGGCGTGTTAGTAATAAATTTATCAAACTCTTTTAACAGAGCCGCATTTTTTAGTAATCCTTTCTTACCTTCAAAAGATTTTCTTACTTGAACTATTCCTTGGTTAAGACGGACTACATAAGCTTCAAATTCTTTAGTTTCTCCTGCGTCAGTTTGCGCGGTTATCTTTCTAAAAGATTGTCCTATTGCTGACATTAACAACAAGTTACGATATGCACCTTTATAACGAGATTCAGCAATTCTAAAATCAGGAGAATGATAAATGAATCTGCTCCAATCAAGATCCGTTGAAAGCATCAAGTCAATTTGAGCAACACCTTTCTTTGGATCACCTGCAATAGGAGCGCCGATACTTACTTGATTAAATCCAGGAGCCATTCTTGTAGGATAACCCATAGACTTAAGTTTATCATTAAGTGCAAATAAAACATTTTGTAATGATGTGCCTAAGAAAGCTGCAATCTTGTCAGCAGATACTGCAATGTCAACATCACCACTAGTTTGTTCTGGTAGTTTTTTACCAGCTGAACCGATAATAGCAGCGTCGTCATCAAGGCCAACCAAGCCAATCTTAGGAAAAACATTAGCCTCTACCCATTTTGCAGTTGGCATAACATCAACTTGATTAATCGCAACAGCATCTTCAATGGAATTTCCGCTCTCATTAATGAATTGTTCAAATAGCTTTACGTATTTCATATCTTATATATTCTTTTAATCTCCGTCTCCAGTTCCTTTGTATATCAATTTAATTGATTTTGCAGGTATATTTTCAAATGAAATTATACGTTTAGCATCTAATTTAAAATTTGGATCTACGTACCAGGTATTCTTAAGATTAGTTGTATCTATTTGATATATGTCATCATCATATGTAGAATCCCACCAGTCTTTCTTATTATCACTGTTTACTGCAAATATAACTTTACCATCAATATGTGTATCTGATAACCAAGCTTCACTTTTACCTTGCGTAATTAATCCTTCTTTAGAAATTTTATCTCTAAATTTTGGATTAGACGTATGATAAAGAAATTTATTTGGTTTTACTTCTATTAAATGCAAATTATTACTTTCACTTAAGAAGTCTTCAAATAGCTTTACATACCGCATGATTACTCTTTTTCTTTTTCGTTTCTTATTTCGTCGGCTTTTTTCATTGCCCAATCAACACCTTCATCTCCGCCCCAAAGTAACCACGCAACATGCCCTTTGTCTTTCCACGGAGTATCTTTATTATCTGCAGATATCTTGCTGTTTTTTCTATGTCTGTTAAACTGTGCCATTCTTGAAACTACATCGGCTGAAATTGCTTCCTTCTTTGCAAGTTGATTTGCTCGTTGCCAACCTACAGGCGTACCTGCTGTGATTTCATCTCTGCCGAATTTCTCTCTCCAGTCAATTGCCTTTTGCGCATTCTTTGATGCAGCAGCTGGATAATCAGTATAAGATTCAGCTCCTTCTAAAAGTTCTGATTCTCTAGCGGCTTTTAATGCTGCATCACTAGGATAATCTTTATCACCCTTTTTTGCAGGTCTTTCACCACGTTTTCTTTTAGCATGAATATTAGCCCAAAGACCTTTCTTTTTCTTTTCGTCTAATACTTCAACGAAACTTTCAAATGTTTGTATATGTCTCATTCTTTCTTTGTTTTATTAATCTTAAATTCATCATACAATAAAATAGCAACAAATATGCCTACTATAAATAGGAATCCCAACGGTGTAGAAGGATCGGGTTTCATAACTAAATGAATTATTTTTAAATGATTTCGTCCTCGTAAGTACTACTTAAGTCTTGTGCAAATACTTTAATACGTTGTGATGTAGAATCGTCTACAATTACAACATAGTTTTTTCCAAGTTCTACAACTCTTCCAGTTGATGTTCGTCCAAGCCCAGGCTGTACATATTCAATTATGTTGCCTACTTTAATTGCTTTCATATTAGGGTTTCCACCTTTTTCTGAAATAAAAGATTCAAATGTTGCGAAGTCCATTAACGATTTTGGAATTTTGTAATGTTTTGGTTATGTATTTTACCATTGTATATATCTATAGAATTTAGGATCGTTGGATTGCTTTCCCATCTTTCAGGATCTATGATATCTTCTAAATGAGGAATAAGCGCGGCAGAGATTTCTCGAGAAGCAGCATTCCATAAATATGTAGGTGTATGATCTACCGAATAATATTGAATACCTCTTGGCAATTTTATAATTGGTTCTTCAAAAGAAGTAGGTTCAGCAAAAAAGAATCCCATTCCTTTATCACATGATATGTCAATGATGGCGGCATTTCTACGCAACTGAGATAATTCTCCTTCATCTTTAATAAACATAAGAGGGCTATTCACATCTTGTAAAACTCCGTTAAAAATGATATGTGCTGAATAAAGATCTTCCCATAAATCATCATCGTTAAAGTTCTTAAACCAAACATCAGGATTCTTATCAGCAACAAGATGTGTAGGTCTTTGAGTATAAACGGTTATGTTATTAAAGCCTCTACCTTGTAACGCATAAATTGCACCTTTACTTACAGAGCCAAATCCAAAGATAATTACTTTCTTACGTTCACCGTAGTGCCCATCAAGACCTGCTAGCTGTAAGTAATGTATAACACCCGTATATCCTGCTAATTCATTATTACGATAAAACGTGTGTAACTTTGCATTTTTAGTTACATGATTCATTTCTTCCCATGCAAGAAGTGTTAATTTCTTTTTAATTGCTAAATCGGTAATATCTCTTTGCTGAACTGCATGAGTCCAACCACAAAGAATTTGGCCTTCTAGCATTTGTTCTAAGTCAGCTGCAAGCGGTTTAGGCAAAATAAGAATACTTGCCTTATTAAAAAGATCTTCACGGTTAGCAAACTTACAACCCATAGTTTCAAGTTGCATATCAGAATATCCAAAGTCTATTCCATATCCTCTTTCAAATATTAACTGCTTAATTATTTTGCCATCCAATCTTTCAATATGTGCTGGGTGAATAGGAATACGTTTTTCGTTTTCCTTAAGTGATGTTTTAAAAACTGCTGTTACCATATTATTTAATGTTAAAGAAATAGCGGTATCCGTCTTTTACGCTTTCATCTGTTATTTTTTCATAATCCATTGGCCATTGTGATGATAAGATTTCTTTCTTGTATTTTGGCCAATAGTTTTTATGTCCATTAACTACATACTTTTTGTATATGTCTTCTAAGAATTTTTCATTTAAGTTCTCGCCGTAGAAATCTTCATAAATTGCTTTATAGACTTCACACATCTTAACACTTCCTAATCCCATAGCAGAAGATGTTTCCATTACCCAAAGTTTTCCTTTCTTGTCTTTAACTACGTCAAGAGACCAAAGGTTTAGGTCAAGATCCTTTTTAATATCTACACAGATATCAGCAAGTTCAGTCATAAACTTTTTATCAACTTTGTTTAAATCTTGATACACATAGGTAAAGCTAATCTTTTCATCAGCTTTCTTAGTCTTGATAGATTTGTTATCTTCAATCGTTGGAACCCTTTCATTAATAGCAATGATTTTAGATTGGCAGAATACTACACGGTATTCACGGTCAAAGTCAATGAACTGACAAAAGATATCAAACTTTTCTTTACTTGCTTCCAATTCTTTAGCGGAGTCAAACTTTTCAATTCCTATTCCACTGTGTCCGTCTTTAATTTTAGCAATTACAGGAAACCCTACTTTACCTTGTACAGCGTCTTCTTTGGTAAAGACAGTTTTAGGCAACCAATCATATTTACCAAAAGTTTCAGCAAAAGTAATCTTATTACCTGAAAGAAGTAATAGTTCTCTTTTATTATACAGATTATCTACATTAATCTTTTTGTTCTTCATCCAAAGCTCAGACTCTTTGTCTTTTCCTCCACCGTAATAAAGAATAGGAATATCACCAGGGACAGTGATCTTGTCTTTATCAAAATCTTGTTTAGTGTAAAAGTTTTGGTACAACGTAGATTTTGTCTCTATGTTATATTTCTTTTCACGGCCTGTCACGTTACCTGATGTTGAATGTATATCATCAGTTTGCATGGCCCAACCAACTTTCTTAGCATATTTGTCATAAAGAGGTTTTAACTCTTCATTTAATTTAGCTTCATTTAAAAAGCCTTCATACGTATGTAAATTACTCACAGTGTAGATTAGTATTTTCTGTATTTATCTTTAAGAAAACAATGGATTGACATAAAGCCAATCCATCTTAAATGATATGTGCAAACTTATAGTTTGCTATCGTGACCACCATCACGTACTTCTTTAGCTAAATCTTTATCAGCTTTGCCCCATGTTCCTTTGCCTTTAGTTAAAAAACTGTTAACTCTTGCATAAGCCCACTGTGCTTGTCCAATTCCTGGTCTATGTCCGCTTTTCCAAGCTGCCATACCTCTACGCATTACTGCTCTAAGAATACCCATAGGTACACCAGTATCTTTTGATTTGTTTTTTAATCCTGTTTCCAAATCTTTGTCATCAATAGGACTTCTATCTGTAGATTGTTTATCTTTGTCATCAGCCTCTAGCAAATAATCTTCTTCAATACTTTCCCATACATAATCTTCATCTTTAGAAAACTTTTTATGATATGCGCTAGTGTGCTTTGAAGTTTTTTGTGAGTCTGCACCTTTTGCATCCCCTGGCATTTCTTTATAAGCTGCAGGATCATCATCATCCATGCCAGCTTGTTTTTTCATCTGTGCTTTTTTCTTATCCTCGGTAGAAGAACTGATTCCTTTAAAGTAATCACCTTTTTCTGCAACAAATTCTTCAAAAAGTTTAAAATGTTTCATATTATAATTCTGATTTTAATCTACTTAATAGTTTTTCGTTTGCTTGTAGAACGCGTAATCTTTTTAAAGTATTTACCCGGTTCTTTTTAGCTTTTCCAGGTTTATGGGATTTAGACATTCTGTTTATATGTGTTTTGTTAGAACTTCATCATAAAGTTCTTTAAGTCTTTCAGGCGCATTATCATAAAATTCTTTAGCAACTGAAAAGTTTGGAGTGCCGTCTAATAAAATATGACCAGGGCTACTTCCTTGGTAGTGATTAGCTTTAATAGCAATATACCCAGTTCCAGGTCCGCTTGTTCTTTTAACAAGACCAACTGTAATTGAAGATACTTTGCTTTTGCCAATACCGCCGTCATTAATTAGTAAGGTTATTGTTTGGTATTCACGAACACCTCTTGCTTGACCTTTATTAGTAACAGTAGTTGGTGAGCTCATTGCATTGTATCCATTTGGTTCTACGCTTTCAACGGCAGATAAAACTTTAGCAGGAAATGCCTTTTCTACATATCCAAGTATTTCTTTAGATATTGCATTTGGATTTCCATTTGAGTCATTAAACTTTAAGCCTTCATTAAGATTTTCATTTACAAAGGTTTCAAATGTAGGTATATGTTTCATAATTATCTTTGTTTTCCTATTGTTACTTGTCCCATTTGAATAGCCTTTTCAATTTGATTGTATAACTCTTGGGCATTTTTAATATCTTTTGTAGGAATCTCAAATTCTCCTTTTTTGCAAAGAAGAACGTAATACTCGCCGTTGTTAGTTATATTAAAATATTCGTCACCTGTCATAAATGGAATTTTCTTTCCTCTAACAGAACCAGACCCTATTTCAATTGTTCCTTTAGAAGAATTTAATAGTTTAGCCACTTTGTCAAGTATTTTATCATTCGTAGTTTTAACTCCCTCTGGATATTCTATCTTTTCATTAAGATCTAAAGATTCTTTAAGATTACCATCTTTGTCTAATGCATCAGAAAAAAGAAATGTTCCTTGATTAAGTCTACCTTCTTGCTGTGTTCTTCCTATATATTCTTTAGTTGTCGGATTCCAATAATGAGTAACTCCACTCGGTGCTGACATATGTTTTAGTTTACCTGTCCTTGCGTTATTCATTAGAGTACGAGCAATGGCAACTGTTATCTCTACTTTATTAGTTAGTTTTGATTTATCAGCTGCAGCCAAGGTTTCATTAACTTTGGATTCATTAACATAGTCAAGTACTTTAATAATTGATTTTGGGTGATCTTTCATTGCATCAAGATCATGTGGTACAAAGAATTCTTCTCCGTCTTTCTTTCTAACATTATTCCAAACTCTCTTAAGTGTAAAGCCTTTCTTTGTGTTGCCAATTACTCTAGATACTTCTCCAACATTAGGTCCATCTGCAATATAGTCACCAGGTGCTACATCGTCCCAATCAACGTTTTGTGTCTTGTATTTGGTTTGAGTTCTATTATATGATTCGTTTACGAATTGTTCAAATGTAGGTATGTGTTTCATTATTTAATTGCAGTTTTAATTAGTTTTTCAATTACTGAACTAAAGTCTCCTTTAGGAGTTACTTTAAGAGGTTTCTTATCCGACATAATGTTTTTGTTAATCCAATTAAAGTGCTCAGAATCCATTAAGAATTTGGCAATTTCAGTAGAAACTTTCTTTGAATTAGATTTGAATTCTTCAACATTAAGAAGAAAGTTTTTACCGAATGTGGCAGACGGTTCTTTCTTAAGCGAATTTGCAATTCCAACTTTTACATAACCTGTGCCATCAGGCCATACACTTGCTGATAACATTATAACATTACGTTCAGATGGATTAACATCATTATCAGAATCTACTAATAAATTAGAGTTAATTTTCCATGTATTGGAGAAGTTGCTCAAGGTGTCTTTATAAATACCCCAAGTAGATTTGTTTTCATCAAACATATCAGGAGTTAAATCAACCTTTACGGCTGCTGCCTCATTTATAAAGTCTTCAAATGTAGGTATATGTTTCATTACTTCATTTTTTGTAAGATTTTACAAAGTTCATCAATTTGATCTTTGTCTATAAGAAATTCCACTTGTGTTTTACCAACAAAAGGCATTTGCATTAATTTTACATAATGATTATTACTTTGAATAACAATCTTTTTATCTTCATTATCTTTGTTGATGTATTCAACGTTTGCCTCGTTTAAGAACTCTTTGAATGATTCCATTTTATATATATGATTTTAATTCTCCATAGAAAGGCCAAACACTTTTAGGAACGATCTTCTCAAAATCTTTTTGAGTTCCGTTCTTAAGAGTTTCTCTAACCTTAGTTCCGCTTGGTCCGTCTTCATC
>Ga0181351_1000647_pt1 | contig 10248 bp, 13 predicted proteins | sample Su13VDMM15SD_FD_170485 | JGI IMG/M metagenome (GOLD analysis project Ga0181351, IMG submission 170485) | Freshwater viral communities from Lake Michigan, USA - Su13.VD.MM15.S.D | ecosystem: Environmental > Aquatic > Freshwater > Lake | place: USA: Michigan | collected 2013-07-16 | reverse complement strand
GAATACGTCGTTTACTAATTTATTTAAAAATTGTAATCTTTTTCGTAATTCTTTATTTGGTTTTTGTGATATACTAAATAAAGATTTAAAGAAATCATTATCAATAATAGTAAGTGAATTTACATATTCATTCACAAATACACTTACAGGTTGATTTATATATTTGGGATTTATTCTAAAACTTAAAACTTGTGTTGATTGATTAAAACTTATATTTGTTAATAAATCTTGCCATGATGTCGCACCTGCCGAACCGTTTAACGTATCATAAATAAATCTATTTAATCCACTACTTACTTCATAAGCACCACTTACATCATCTAATGGGTTTGTCTTTAATAGAAAAAAATAATCTATACTTGATACCGATAACTCAATATTATTAGTTCCATCTGTATACTCAGGTTTTATTACGAAATCATTATTACAAAAAAAAGATTTAAGAATTACTTTTTTTAAACCTTCTTTAAGGTTAGTATTTAACGTTTCTATATCACCTAATACTGAATTTAAAACTTCTTGAACAGCCTGTTTCTTACCTTTCATAGTTCCAAGTAAGTCCATTAGAAAATCAAATGGATCATCTTTAGGAATTCTTAAAGAAGGTAATGAATAGTTAGTTACCTGCAATAACAGTTTTTCTTTTTTTAATTGCTCAATGGTAATTAAAAAATTTTGAACTCTATCAATAATAAGTTTTTTATCTGCTTGTCCGGTATTAGCCATTATTCACCACTAATATTAATTTTACCTTCTTTTATTTCTTTAACCAATTTACGCATTTCAGCCTTTTGCTCTTTTGATATTTGTTTTGTTGAAGAATCATCATTTTTAATGTTACCCTTCTTATTCATTATATCAGCCATTAATTTTGCTAACTCAAGCTTTTTACCTATTGAAGAATCTATAACCTTTAATAATTCATTATTAATTTTACCTACCATAGCTACATCACTATTTTCTTCAACGTTCTTTAAATACTTATTTAATAAACCTAAAGCTTTGTTTCTCTGATCTACTACTTCACAATATGTTTCTTGGAGTAATGAAGTTAAACTTTCATCATTAAACTCTAATTTTTGTTTTGCCATATATATAAATATATATAAAAAATATTACTGGCCCTCTATAGGTACTATTATAATATAGATAGTTAAATATATTAATACTAGTATATGTTAATAATGATCAATATAGATAGTTAAATATATTAATACTAGAGATATTGTACTGATCAATATAAAAAAATTTATTTTAAAATAAATAGTTATTGATTTTTTTAATCAAAATAATTATAATTACATAGATGATAGAATTAAATGATATTAGTAAAATTAAGGCTCTTGATATATTAAAAAATTATGTAGGTGATAACCCTTATATTTTAGAATTAAAAAAAAAGAGAGAAGATAAATCATTCTTACCTATAACTGAAAACCAATCAAAATATATTATAAGTAATCATACTTTTCAAGTAAAAGAAGTAAATAAATTTTTAGATCTAACTAATTTTTTTAGGAATTCATTAATGAGAGAATTTAATATTTCAACTCAGATTGAAAAGATATTAATTGAAAAGATATTTGGCGAACAAGAAAAAGTATATCATGCACAAGTTAAGATCCTTAAAAATAGACCATCTGAAATAATTTGGATACCTAAATCTCAATTAAATGAGGATTTATTTAAAGTAATTCCGGAAGTAAATGTTAATTGGGATAAATATTCTTCAAGACTTCCTATGAAACATCAGGAAGAAGCTATTATTAAATTACTTCAAAATGATAAGTTTTTATTATTAGATACACCAGGTTTAGGTAAAACTACATCATCTATTATTGCAGCATTAGAATCAGGATCTCAAAAAATATTAATTATATGTCCTGCATCTCTTAAACTTAATTGGAAAAAAGAAATATCTATTTATGATAACCCTAATAATGTATCAATCATTCAACGTGAATGGACACCTAATAAATGGACAATTATAAATTATGATATCTTAGATAAATTTAATACTATTGAAAAACCTAAAAAAGGGAAAAAACCTAAATTTAAACATCAGGAATATGATAAAGAAGTTGTCAATAATCATATAATTAATGAAAAATTTGATTTGATTATTATTGACGAGTCACACTATTTGAAATCAAATAGCAGTAATCGTACAAAACATGTTAAAAAAATCATTAAATCTATTAAAAAAAGATGGTTTCTAACTGGTACGCCAATAACAAATAAACCTATAGATATATTTTCATTACTTTCAATGGTGGAACACCCACTTTCAACTAATTATAATTCATTTTTATATACGTATTGTAATGCTAAAACAATGATGATAAAAGGTAGAAGAATAATTAAAGCTGATGGTGCTTCGAACTTAGAAGAATTAAATAGAAGGATTAAACCTGTTTCGATTAGAAGAAGAAAAGAAGATGTGTTAGATTTACCGGATAAAATTATTTCACCAGTTTATTTACAAATGGAAAGTGATGAACTTATTGAATATGAATTGTCAGTTGAAAGATATATTCAAATGAGAGAAGAACAGGGTAAAAATCTATCTAATAATAAATTAGTTGAATTGGCTGTATTAAGAAGATGGGTTGCAGAAAATAAATTAAAATATACTAAAGAACTAATAAATAATTCATTAGAGAGTGATAAAAAAGTAATTGTCTTTACAGACTATACTTCAGTTGTTAATACATTGAAAGAAGAATATAAAGATATTTGTACAGTTATTAATGGTGAAACATCACAAAAAGATAGACAAAGGGCGGTTGAAGATTTTCAAAATAATCCTGATGTTAAATTATTTATTGGTAATACCGTTGCCGCTGGTGTTGGTTTAACATTAACAGCTGCAGAAGTTGTTATTGTTAACGATTTAAATTTTACACCCGCAAATGTAGATCAATCATTAGATAGGGCTTATAGGATTGGTCAAACTAAAGATGTAATATGTTATTTCCCATTATTTGATGATACTATTGATACTATCGTATATGATGTATTAAATAAAAAAAGGGATATTATTAATATGGCTATTGATGGTGTTATAGATAATAAAGGAGTTATTGAAGAAGTAATAAATAGAATAGATGAGAAGTATAAAAAATAAAATTAGAAATAATTCCCATATAAATTTCGCTAGAAATTGTATGATTGAATTACTTTCAAAGAAAGATGAGCCTACCGGATTTAGAGAAATAAGTTCATTAGACTTACATAAAATTGAAGAAATATTAAATAGATATAAACCTAGATAATAATTTAATGTTTGTATTTAGTTTTTGATTAAAAAAAACTAATATTAAATACAATATAGATGGTTTCATTTTTAAAAATGAACTATTTATATATAATAAATTCGAACTCGTTAGAGTTGTAATAAACTTTTAAAAATATATATTATGAGCGCAAAAGCACAACCAAAAAACAGCGTATTAGACGCAATCCTTAAGCAGTACGAAAGCAATAAGGTAAAACCAAGAAAAGAAGTAGATTTAACTAAGTACTTCACTACAATGTTACCAAAAGGTAAACTTACAGACAAAAAGAAATTTAGAATCATCCCAACAGAACCAGGTCAATCACCATTTGTAGAAGTGTGGTTTCACAACGTTCAAATTAATGGTGAATGGAAAAAGTTGTATTGTCCTGAAAAAAATGCTGGCGACCCTTGTCCATTTTGTGAGGTTGCATCTGAATTAGATAAATCCGATTCAAAAGAAGAAAAAGATTTGGCTAAATCATATAAACCTAAAAAATTCTATATTGTAAAAGGTATTGAAAGAGGTAAAGAAAATGAAGGTGTTAAGTTTTGGAGATTCTCACACAATTATAAAGGTACTGGTGTATTTGATAAAATGATTGCCGTTTTTTCTGAAAAAGGTGATATTTCAGACGCTAAAGAAGGTAGAGATTTAATCATCAATATCGGTAAAGATGATAGAGGTAATTCAGTTGTAAGTTCAATCATTCATGATGATAAAGAACCGTTAGGTACAGAAGAACAAATTACTGAATGGATTTCCGATACTATGACTTGGGAAGATGTTTTTAGTAAGAGAGATTATGACTACTTATCAAAAGTAGTTAGAGGTGAAAATCCTTATGAAAAGAAAGATACTTCACCAACTTCAGCTACAAACCAAAAAGAAGATGAAGCCACAATGGATGAAGAACAACCATTTTAATTTTAATGAGCTTGGGTATAAAAAAATACCCAAGCTCATTTTTTTTTAAACTATTTAGAAAATAACAAAAAATAATTATTATTAAGTATGTCAAAAATTAAAGTATATATGTGTGAATCATATACTACAATAGTAGCGAAAGAATCAATTGAAATTGATTCGGAAATGTACGAAGAAACTAAAGGTATGTCAATTGAAGAATTGGAAGAATATATCGAAGAAAATTTTAATAAAATGATTCCAACACCTAATAATAACAGTGAATGGATTTCTTCATTAGAAGAAGAATTAAATGAAATGGAAATGGTTAATGATAAAATCAAAAACCAAGAATCGTGGTTAGAATTTATACATCCTAATGATTGTGAAGAATGTGACGATGATTTTAATATTAGTGAAGAAGATGAATAAATTAATAAAAAATAAAAATATAAATGGCTGGTAAAATAACAAAAAAAGATGAATCAAAGGGTATTGTTAAACCTAAAATAGTTGATAAAAAATCAATTAATTTAGATAAATTAAAAGATTTTAAAAATAAAAATGGGTTTAATGAAGATGTAAAAGATAAAGAATTAGATTGGATTCCTATTTCTAAAGCATTTACAGAAGCCACTGGATTGGCTGGTATTCCAAAAGGTTATATAACTCTATCAAGAGGATTTTCTAATACAGGTAAATCCACATCTTTAATGGAGGCAATTGTGTCATCTCAAAAATTAGGTATTCTACCTGTTATTATCGATACTGAGAATAATTTTAGTTGGGAACATGCTAAAGATATGGGTTTACAGTTTGATGAGATTATTGACGAAGAAACAGGACAAATTGTAAATTATGATGGTTTTTTTATTTTTATTAATAATGAATATCTAATTGATAATTACGGTAAAAAAAGGGATAAAAATAGACAGGAAGCGGTTATTGAAGATGTTGCAGATTTTTGTCATGATTTAATAGATAAACAAAGTGCTGGTGAATTACCATATGAAATATTATTTGCTTGGGATTCAATAGGAACTTTAGATTGCGAACAATGTGTTACATCTAAAAATAGAAATAATATGTGGAACGCAGGAGCGTTAGAAGCTGCATTTAAATCATTAGTTAATCATAGAATTCCTGCTTCAAGAAAAGAAGGTAAACCATTTACAAATACTATGATTGCGGTTCAAAAGATTTGGATTGATAGTATGGGTGCTGGTGTTGTAAAACATAAAGGTGGTGAGGCTTTTTTCTATGGAGCTAGATTAATTTTACATTTTGGTGGAATTCAAGCTCACGGAACTGAAAGATTAAAGGCAACTAGTTCAGGTAGAGAGTATTCTTTTGCTATTGGTACTAAAATTGAAGTCGTAAAAAATCAAATTAACGGTATTCAATTATTAGGTAAAATAATATCAACACCTCACGGATTTATTAGTTACGCCGACTTAGATGATTATAAACGTAAGAATAAAGATTACTTATTAAGTAAATTAGGTAGTGATGATGGTGAAATTGAAATCACATCTGAAGTTGTAAATAGTATTGATTCTGAATAAAAAAACCCTGCTAAACAGGGTTTTTTTATTCATTTAAAATTTGTTGTTCATTTGGAGTATTTTCAGGGGTAGATTCAATTTTTTTATCTTTACTAATTTGTGTTGTTGTCCATCCACCATATCCTAACCATGATCCAATAATAATCATAAAATCAGTTGCACCTAATGTGCAAGCAATAATAGATTTAGTAATAAAAATTATTGTTAAAATTAACATTACTGAAAATATAAAGAATCTTTCAATTCGTTTAGATGATAAAAATGATTTTTTATTTGAGAAGGTATTTAATAATTCACTAAATATCCATTTAATTTTTTCTTTCATGTTTACACTTTTTATTTAAATTTATATTATTGTTTTACAATAAATACAAGAAAATGAAAATTATTAATGAAATCCATAAAGGATATTAAAAAAGAAATTGGTTATATTGAATTTAAATCTTTGATTAATTCAGACTCAATATTAATTCCAATTTATTATCTACGAAATACTAAGAATGGTATTAGAGTTGAGACAAAACATCATCAAATAATTGATGAGTTATTAAAATACTCAAATTTTCGTGATGAAAAAACATATTATTTTAAAGGTGATCCTATTAACTATAGTATAGTTCAATTTAAAAAAACAAAACAAAAATTTGAATTCGGTGAATTAAAATATGGGTTTTTAACCGATTTAGTTATTAATAAAAATACATATCAATTTACTTTAATTTAGTTATTAATAATATAAATGTTATGAAAATAGGTATTGACGTAAATATATTAAGAAACTACATTCCCAGACTAATTGATATGTATTATAAAGAACATGAAAAAAGTCCATTAAATGACGATATAAATCCATATTCGTTAGAAGATAGTTTTGATGATGATATATTTGATTTTATTGGTGAAAACATATTAGAGATATTTGGATTCGCCAAAGAAAGTGAAAGAGGTGTTATTGGTTTTTGTGGTCAATTACAAAAAAATTATAATAATCATCAATTTTATATTATATGTAATGGTTTTGAAATTATGATTCCCAGCACACTACATTTTTTATGTAAAATGAATTGTGATATTCAAGGGTATATTTTTAGGAAAAACTCTATTGACTTATGGGATGAAGTTGATATGATTATAACGGATAGTCCTTTTATATTGGAAAATAAACCTGAAAATAAAAAATCAATTAAGATTAATAAATTTTACAATTTAAAAAGTATAAGTGACTATACAATAAATTCTCTATTAGAAATAGAAGATGAAAGAATACTTTAAAATATTAAACAAAGAATACTTTTTAGATTTAGAAGAAGTAATTAAATGTGTCGAGCAAGGTGAAGGTGAAATAAATATTGGTAAATTCGATGTTTTAAGAATGTGGATAGATCAATTTATTAGTTTAACCGATGTTGAAAAAAATGAAGCAACAGGACAAAGTGAAGAATTAAGTGATAGTGGTAAAATTTTATGGAATACACTATTACGTCATAACATATTAAAAGAAATAGAAGAAAATAAAGCATATTTTAAACCAAAAACAAAATGATTGAAAAATTAAAAGAAAGTCTAGATAAAATAGAAAATAAAGACTTCCAAATTATGTTCCTTACACCTGATTTAAAAGGAACACCAAGAGCATCAGTAGCTGAAATCTATTATCATGTTAAAGAATTAATTAAATTAGGTTACAACGCATCAATTCTACATGAAAATAATGAATATACGAAAGTAGGATCTTGGTTAGGTGAAGAATATGATAATTTACCACATTCATCAATACAAGAAATTGGTGGGACATTTAAAGTCGGTCCTCAGGATTTTTTAATTATCCCTGAATTGTTCGGTAATGTCATTCAACAAACACAAAAACTACCTTGTAAGAGAGTTATTTTAGCACAATCTTACGACTATATTTTAGATATGTTACCTCCAGGAACTAATTGGACTTCATTAGGTGTTAATACATTTATTACCACTTCTGAAACGATTAAACAAGAAATTAATAAGTTGTTTCCAACAACCAATGGATATGTTATAAATCCCCAAATACCTTCTTATTTCAATAATAAGAATAGTCTTAAAAAACCTATCATTGCTATTATGTGTAGGGACGATAGAACTACATCAAAAATAGTTAAAACATTTTATTTAAAATACCCTTTATATTCCTTTATCACATTTAGGGATATTAAACAAATTCCAAGAGAAGAATTATCAAACGTATTAAATGATTATTTCTTATCTGTATGGGTAGACGAATATTCTTCATTTGGAACATTCCCTGTTGAAAGTATTAGATGTGGAACCCCTGTAATTGGTAAAGTCCCAATGATTCAACCTGAATGGATTACTGAAAAAAATGGTATTTGGTTATTTGATGAATTACAAATACCTGAAGCTATCGCTATCTTTAGTAAAAACTTTTTTGAAGATATTGAAGATTTAGAATTATTAAATGAAATTAAAGGTATGGAAAATAAATATACCGAAGAAGAACAATCAAAACAAATTAAAGATGTATACACTAAAATATTTAACGAAAGAAAAGAAGAGTTAAAAATAAATATTAGTAGATTATCAGAACCAAATAATTTAGAACAACCAATAGTATTATAATATGGAAAAAAGTAATATAAGTGTAATTATACCAATTCATACGGTTATTGAATTAGATCAATATTTACCAAAAGCATTAGAAAGTGTTGAAAAAAACACAGTCCAACCTGACGAAATTTTAATTGTTAGATGCGCTTGCCCTGAAGTAACAGAGTTTTTATCAAAATATGATTTCGGTGATATGAAAAAGAAAATCAGAATCGTTGAAACTAAAAAAACAAAAGAGTTTGCTCATATGATAAATTCGGCAGTTGAAGAAGTTAAAACAGACTATTTCTCAATCTTAGAATTTGATGATGAATACTCATCTATTTGGTTCAAAAGCGCTGTTAAATACATTAAGGCTAATTCAGATGTTGATGTATTCTTATCACACGTTATAGATGTGGATCAAAATAATAATTTCATCGGAACAACAAATGAGGTAACATGGTCATTAGGATTTGTTCAAGGGATGACACCTGAAGAAAGTTACGCTAATTTAGGTTTCTTAGATTTAGAAGCGTTAAAATCTTTCCCTAACTTTCAATTAAGCGGGGCTATTATTAAAAAATCAACATTTGAAGATATTGGTGGAATTAAAAATAACCTTAAATTATCGTTTATTTATGAGTTCTTATTAAGAATGACATATAATGGTTATAAAGTTATGACAATCCCTAAATCAGGTTATAAACATATGAATATGAGACCTTATTCTTTATTCTGGAGATATAGAAATGATGATAGATATAAATTATCACAAGATGAAGGTAAGTTTTGGATGCAAACAGCAATGAAAGAATACTTCTTCAATTTCGATAGGGAAATTAAGTATGAGGGAAATTAAAAAATACTTAAAAAATAAAAAGGGTGTTAAATATAAACCTAATACTAATATAGGTATAGGGACAATTGGATTTAATAATGGAAACGATATAATTCGTTTTCCATTATTAAATTATTCTGTTATTACTACACCGACAATGTTGGTATATAATAGATATATCCATCAACTAGTTATAGACTCAAATGATAGAAGTTTAGATAACTTTCTTTTAAATAAAAGAAGTGGTGAAAAATATAGTATTTATATTCATGGCGTTATACTAGAGGGTTGTTTTGTGAAAGAATATAATTATCATGGTTATGATGATAATAATATAGCGACTTTTCGTTTTAGTGTGGATACTTGTATTGTAAATTTATAATAAAATAAGATAAATAAAAAAGAAAATTTTGAGTATCACATATTTTGGTGAAAATGAAGAATACGGAATGTTATTATTTTTAAGTGCTAAGACACAGTATGAAAGAACTGTTATATTTAACGAACACTTAAAATATGCCTTCACTAAGTTAGTTGAAAGTATAATTAGAACCTATGGTTTATTTGATAAAGATGAAGATTTTGAGGAACAATTTAATGATTCTTTATCCTTTATTATGACAAAGATTGAAAATTTTAAACCGGGTAAGATTGGTAAATCAGGAAAACCTGTTAAAGCTTATTCATATTTTGGGACGATAACTAAAAGATATTTAATATCAAAACTTAAAGATAAGTATGAAGAAAAATTAAAATCCACTTCATATGAAGATATATCGCAAGAATTAAATGATGATGAAAGGTTTTCATATCATATTGACGAAGAAAAAAATATTCACAATAAAGAATTTTTCTACGGTTTAGGTGAGTCTATTAAAAAACAAATAGAAACCACCAATATGAAACAAAATGACATTATTATAGGTAAAACAATTATTGAATTATTAGATAGATGGGATACTATATTTGATGATAAAGGGAATCATAAGGGTAGTGTTAAATATAATAAAAACTTAATATTATTATATCTTAGAGAAATAACAGGATTACAGCCAAAAGATATACGAAAATCACTTAT
>Ga0181351_1000645_pt1 | contig 10260 bp, 15 predicted proteins | sample Su13VDMM15SD_FD_170485 | JGI IMG/M metagenome (GOLD analysis project Ga0181351, IMG submission 170485) | Freshwater viral communities from Lake Michigan, USA - Su13.VD.MM15.S.D | ecosystem: Environmental > Aquatic > Freshwater > Lake | place: USA: Michigan | collected 2013-07-16 | reverse complement strand
AGGGATGAATAAATCCTTTCAGATGAAGAACCCGTTGCTTACTAACCTGTAGGTGAGGAAAAGACCCAGATATACTCTTAATCCTGAGATTCTAAAGAACGTAGACAGTGTATTTCAGGAGCACATTGCTCCCAAGCTTAGTCTACTTGACTCTGAGCAGGTAGCATACAACCAGTTGATGAAGTAATCTTAGGTAACGCCTACGCTACTTCAGCTACCTCTCACCGACGCAGCAGCTGATCGTGCTTACAATATGCTTGACGCAGCAGATAAACAGACCGGAATATTACAACCAAAAATTGGTACACGTTTCTAGCAGTAGTAAGTAGCAGATCAGGTCCCTCCCGGTACTATGCTTGACAACTAACCGTAGCTTGGTAGAGGAGGATAAATATCAGCTGTATCTTAAGGGCCAAGCTATAACCCTTAATTTGCGATGCCTATCATCTAAGATCCAAGACTTAATCCAGACGTAGTATTGGCTGAGCTTGGAGGATAAGGAGAAGAAGAAGAGAAAATGGAAATGATAGATACTAGTTCTAAACCCAAAGATAATCCGACATTTGTATTGTTTAAGAAAAAGAATAAAGGTGGTGGTTTTAAGAAGGCTGCTGCTTCTGCAGCTGGTGCGCTTAAAGGTTTGGTAGGTATGCTACCATCAATGCCATCAATGCCATCAATTTTTGGCAAGAAGTAAGAAGAAATATCTAACAAATAAGATATTGAAGAAAGAGCAGCAGAAGCGGATGATGCAAAAGAGAAGATATAGAACGTAACTAAAGAAAGAGAAGAAAAGGTCCCTCCTAGAGTATCGTATGAAGCATTAGCCAATATGATGCAAAGTGCCGGTGCACAAAAACTAACAGAAGACGAATAAAAGAATCTACCTCTAAATATAAGGAAACAATTTGATAATATTGGTCTTGATTATAGCAATATATCGAGATATTCGTACATCACAGGGTAGCATAAGAAACCTGAAGGTCTGGTTGATACCAGTAGAATATACTATGCTTTATAGGGAGGTAAAAACGCATGGGATGGAGTACCATAAGATATATTTGGATAACCATAAAAAAACCCAAACCCTTTAGATTTAGCGCTGATGAAATTTCATAAAATGGCCTTAATAGATGAGGAATAAGAGCAAGAAAGAAAAATGAGGTTATTGGCAAGATCAAAGGTCGCTGGTAGCGTAGATATCTCAGGAAAGACTTCCTTACCTCCTGAATTTAGCATAGCACCTCTTAACGTCGATGTTCAGGCAATAGTATAAGGTGGAGACGTGATTGATTATTCTACTCTACCTGGTAGGACTGCTCCTTAAGCTCTTTTGCCTGGTGCATCTGCTGAAAATTCAGGAGAGGAGTCGTTTGAAGATACAGGCCCAGAGGGAACATACCTTCTTGCACCTAAAAAGAAGTAGCCACTACCAATTGAAGCAGAAAAGACTCTTGACAATAAAACAGCACTAGAAGTTAAGATAGACCAAGGAAATAAAGCAAAGGAAGAAGAAGAGAAGAAGACAGAACCTTTGATGCAACCTGAAACTACTTCAGGAGCAATTCCTGACGGCAAAACTCTACGAAATGGAAAGTAAATTGGTACTACCCCAGGTAGTACTACCACAAGTAGCGGACCAACTAGTTATAGTTATACGGGACAGTTAATATTAGTTGAGAAAACTATAAAAGAGCTTAAGATCGGTGGAGAGAGAGTCGCTGCTAAAGATGACAAAGTGACAGTAGAGGAGGATATGGAAAACCTGAAAAAGGTAAAGAAGCAAACCGACGAATGGAAATAACTATCATAAGAAGAGCAATAAAAATATGGGAAAATTGTGTAAGATAATTTAAATAAAGGGTAGGCCAACTTTATAATACAAAGTATCAAGTAAGGTATTCCTATGGGTGTTCTACTAGCTCTAGCATATGGCACAAGCAGAAGGTCTTACTTTAATTCGACGTTGAGAGTTGCTACTGCAGCTGGTTTATTGTGAGAAGTCGGTGCAGATTATAATAATTAAACTGGAAATGAAGATATGGGTAACAACACAGCCGGAGGCTTCTCTCAGACATACGATCCTTCAGAGCACTTTTCATGGAATAACAATCCTCTGCACACAAACGTCTCCTCTCTCTTCACGCATTTTCCAGCTCAGCAAGAAGAAGATCCCAGTTTGAACTAATAGAATAATTAAGAATAAGAAAGTTAAGTTAAAACTTAAAGTGGTTCTACTGTCTTTATGGATGGTCTCAGCGACACTGACGCTCGTAATATCAGTGATTTCGTCAAAGATATAGACGAGAAAGCAATCATGGGTGGTCTACCAGAGATGAGTATGGAGACTCACGTTCGTCTATAGAACAAGATTGAAGAGTTAGGTTTTAAGATGGTAGAGTTTGATGAGGGCACAAAAGAAGAAATGAAAGAACTAGAGAATATGGGTTTTTATACCAGGCTCAAGTCAGGTAGCGCAAGGGACGGGATAGTTATAGGACTTCAAAAGATTGCGTCCATGATAGAGGAAAGCATTCGAGGCGACAAAAGTTTGACCGATTCGTTTTGGATCCCAAGCAACGCAGATAACAACAAGGACTTCTTCAGCGCTATTGATAAGATGACACCCTACTACGATGCTTCCTTGATCTACTCAACAGCAAAAGGTCTTCCTCCTTAGGTAACACTTGATCTCGTAGATACTTTGTACTCGTCCTATGGTGACGCTCGTGGTCTTAATACCAAAGTCTACAAGGATTTGTTGCGTAGGTTTCTACGTCCAAAGATACATGATAGTCTTTCTAATCTATGGGATGACTATACATCTCTCAAGGAGATAGTCAGCTTAAATCATAAAGACCGAGATAAGTATAGACTTAACCAAACCTCTATGATGGACAAGATGAAGGACAGGACGAAGTACAGTCATTCCTAGGTAGTATAAAAACTGGTCAAGCAGGTAGAAGAAGACTAACAGCGAGGTGTATTTGAAAAGATAGGTCACTAGTCCTATGAAGTGCTTCGTAAGCTAAAGGATACATTACTTGGCCAGCTGGAAGATAATCGCGCAACGCTGATTCCTCCTCTACCTCAAACGATCGATGCCCTTAAGACCCTAAGCTAAGAGTAGCGTATAGCAAAGCTCTAGCAAGCTATCCCAGAGCTAGACGCTGATTCAGCTATGTGGATGGTATAATCAGATCTTGACTATGTTTGGTTGAATGCATGGCGTTCACCAAAGTCAAACACAGTACTCGCAGAGGTAAGGCCAGAGTACAGGGAAGAGCTAGGCAATCTTAGAAAGGCTATTCTTGCAGAGGGTACCTTTGTAATGAACTAGTTTGGTCAATTGGACAGGTCTAGAATGCCAAACCACGAAGGAAAGCTATAGCAGTATACCAGCTAATTTATAGAGGAACTCCTAGGAAAGCACGCGGTAGGGTTCATGAGATTCATCGGCAAGACCAATACAGAGATAGGAAACGAAGCTCTTGACGTAGTACTGAACATGTTAAAGTCTACAGCATCTAGGTTGGCAACATATGGTGGAATTGTGCTAGAGAGAGGATCAAAGTATTGGTGGTATAGCAACGATGCGTTTTCTAAGAAACTTGCAAATACAGCTCTTGCTACTATAGGCTCGCTCTATACTGGGGCACTGGCCTGGGAGTGGACAGGAGGACTTGTTCTAGGTCCGGGAAACAGGAGCGGATGGGCTATAATGAAAGGTGTAGTGTTTACTTCAATCTAGGTGGGCGCACTCTTAGTGTACACAGTAAAGCTTATACGTAGACTACCTATTGCGTTTGGCAAGGTGTTTGGTCTAATGGCCATGGTGGCAAGTGCCTCTTCAAACAAAAAGACTGCTACTTTTGAAGCAATGCTAACCTTTGTCGATGATGTATTGAGCGAGACCTAAATTGAAATGGTAGCAGAACAAAGGAACGACGCTCAAGGAGCATTGGAGGCAAAAATACGCGTATTTGAGCACTCTATAGTCAAGGGTCACGAGTTTGGGTTTGCTCCTGGTTTTATAGCTCAGCTAGAAGCCAGTCTCAAGGGCCTCAAAGCAGAGCTAAAAAACGCAGAGCAATACATTGGAAAGCCGTATGACTCTAGAGAGAAGAGAATAGAAACAGCTATATAAGAATTGAAGAAGTAGCAGAAGACACTTATAAAGAAGGGAGATGAAGAGGCTAAGCTTTACAGAGACCTAAATTAAGCAGAGGATCCTTTAGTTAGAGATAGAATTAAGACTAGAAACAAAGAGAGGATAAATTATAGGACTCGCCTTGAAAGGACAATGAAGATCGCATAAGATAATTACTTGTAGCTAGTTGAAGGACTTAATAAATAATGATAATCATAGCTTAATTCTCTTAAAATTCTTAAAGTACATATTGGCTTCGACCCATATACCAAGGTTCTCAAACTTTCTGTTCTTTAGCTCATCTCCAATGTGTTATTCTACCTGATGGGGTAGGTCATCTTCTACCTCGAGCTCATCTCCTTTGGACTCCTCTTTGCTGTTCATGGCCTTGCTTCGTTACTTTGCTGTCTTGGAGTTGAAGTCTACGCTGTAGGTAAAGCTTAATATGTCATGCCACTTATCCGGAAGAAGAGTCACAGCGTCTCGGTAGGCCGTTTCAAAGTCGGCTGGGTTCAGCTGGTAGAGGATAAGCCACGAAGCATTCGAGCGAACCCTCGATGGAATCAGGGTATACTTCTGAGTGACCATTATAATCGATATTGTACCGTTGAATATGATATGCCTTCGGTTCATGACCAGCTGTGCGAGCCTCGGGTCGAACTCTGCTTTCTTCACCTACCCAACAACATCGTCGAGTACTACCAGCACGTTTCTGTGCGTCCTCTCCTGTTCGACTTTTGGCATCTTCTTGAGATCATCGAACTTCTTCTAAAGAAGCTAAGACTTCTGCTACTCTTCCTGTTTACGCTTTCTGTCTTGCTGAGCTTAATCTGTGCCGTTTATAGCCATCGAACGGGCTGAAGCAAAGGCATCACTGAGTAGGAAGCGGGCTCGAGTATCACCCAGAGGCTACTGCTCCTTGAGTACCTTACCAGTGGGATCCTTACGCTACTTTGTGGAATGCTACCCTCTAAAACCAAAGACTACCTAGAGCTGCTCTTCATTGATTCTTTCAAACTTTTAGAAGAGCCAGTCTAGTGAGAACTGGGCAGTCGTATTGTCAGGCTTTACTTTAAGACCCATCTTCTGGTGAGAAGGTGACACTATGAAGACATCGTCAAACTTGCGATAGTACATCTGCGGATTTGTCAAAAGCTGCTTGAGCAGCGTCGTCTTTCCTGAGCCTGGCTTACCAACGAGTAGCATAAGGAAATGAGGTAGCAGATACTCCCTTTCATCATCACTGAGCTTCACTCCATCGATCTGAGGCTGCTCTACGTGCCTGAACTAGAGCTTGTTATCGATGACATCAAAGAGTTAGTTTTAATCCATTATAATTATAAGTAGAAATGTTTCAGAATATGGACAACCGTCCAGGCGGCGGAGAAGAGTATGCAGTGCCGTCGAACCAGCAGATCTTTGTGAGAGGTTCCTCTTGCATCGAGCAGATCTCAGTACCAGGTCTCTAAAGCTACTACTCGAATTTGCAGATGGTGGGTCGCGAGTATGGCTACTTCCAGCTGAGTCACTTTGACTTTCCCCTGAACGACTCTCTTACCAAGACCTTCGGAACTGACTACATAGACGTGGGGTTTAGAGCAATGTGCTACTTTGGCCGCTCGCCGTAGGACATAACCAATCCCAGCTAATGGTTTTCTACGCAGTACGATACGATCTTCACAATTCCAGTGCGCAGAGTGCACTCGATAGGGGATATTGCAGACCATTTGAACAATGCGATGGCGATGCTGGACCTTCACGGGGAGAACAATGCCCATCGATGGAAATTCTTCTTGCACTCGATCACATGGGACGCGTCTCTACAAAAGCTAGTGTTCACAATGAAGATCCCAGACCACTCGTATGTATGGAATGATGGAGAGGGCCGTATGATACCAATGCAAATGACCTTTTACCTCTGGGGAGCATATCCAGAAAAGCCTTCAAAGCTGGCAGCAGCGATCTTTGGGGGGAAGACTCGCAAAGAAGAGGACACGCCAATAGCATTGGCGACATGGACGTCCGAATGGGACACGGGTCCAACGTACTGGCTGCACATGGCATCGATATTCCCGGACTTTAGCCAGTAGGATAAGGACCTTCACGTGATGGCACAGAACTTCACAATATCCTCTCAGCGCCCACCTAGAATGTTCATCGAGCCATATGTCTACATCCGGGGTGCCCCAGCTCAATCGATATGGGATGGAAAAGGCAATGCGAACAACTTGATATCAGTGTAGCCGAGGAACCGGCCTGCTGGCGTTATCACGAACGAGTAAGCATACCTTGCGAATCAGACTCACATAACCAAGACAGCTCTCTCTTCGCTCCGCAGTATGATGGTAGCATTCACGGATGCAGATGGCGACCCTTTACTCATTGATGAAGAGTATGTAGTGAAGCTAGGCATTTAATTTTAACCTTGATAACCCATTAAAAGTTATAATATTAATCAGTTTCCCGCGTAAAATGGTAGCAAAATGAGTAGGTAGAGCAACCAGTTGGGTAGACTGGTGCTGTGGGGTTCGAACACGGAAGTATATCTTTCATTCTAAATCATTTAGACATCTGGGTTCTTACTCAATTGTCGATGCTCTAGTCTAAATTTTTGTTAAGTAGAAGTATAAGACAAAGAAGAAGTAGAATAGGGTAGAAAAGTGTTTAAAGGTAATAACTAAAAATCAGAATGAAAGATATGCTTTTTGCTGGTCACTCGTTCAGTGCCTCAAGCATCTTTTAGAGTCTCAGCTCCTGTTCTGCAGCCCGGATGATTGTCTGGCGCTGCACTTCAGTAAGCTTCTCAAAGCGAGCTTTGCTGCCATGGCTATCGGCAGTGATCCTGGTGATCGAGTTCTCAAGTCCCGCCACCCTTTGGTCAAGGGCTTTGACTTTGCTCTGAGTCACCGAGAGAGCAGCAGCTTGTTTTACTATGGTGGCCTCTGTAAGGCCCACCCTACCTTCAAGATCTGCTACCTTGTTATCAGTAGCAAGAACTGTCTTGGTCAAGTCCACCATCTGCCTGGTGTTGGACTTCATTTCTCTGTTGAGGGCCTTGTGCCCTTCCTTGATCTCCTCGATCTCCCTCTCCTTGTCGTAGTGGAGCTCTTCCAGTAGTTACTGGTAAGTAGCTATCCCCTCGATGTTCTCGGCGTGATTCTCGACCACCTTCTTGAGCCTGTTGATCTTCCTACTGTGGCGATCAAGTCTCTCATTTTGCTGCTCCTGAGTCCTCTCCAAAGTCATCACCTTTGTCATCAATGCGCCATATGGATTGAATGGCTCTTATACCCGACCATATTCTTCAGGTGGGATGATAGCATTGACCACTTGTGATGGCTCAGACGCCTCTGTGGATGGCCCAAACGATGTGTCCTCCTCAGCCTCGTACCTGTGTACGACCCTCTTTGCTAGAACGCGAAGTACAGGAAGCTTGTACTCCTTCTCCTTTGCAAGACGGTGAAGATCACAAGTGCAGCCCTCTTGGCAGATGATCGTCTACCCGGAAGAGTTCGATGGTTAGCTATCTACCATCTACACAAATTGTTACTGCTCAGGAGGATGTTCTAGTCGAATAGGCACATCAAATCTCTGAAGTGCCAGTTTTGAGAGAGCCTTCTCAAACTTGGTATGAGAAGGTACAGGAGAAGTGCTCTTAGTCAGGTGATTCTCCATCCCAAATAATGCTGGATTTCCCCTCATTATTTGCACATAGAAGTTCACTATGTGCATGTCTCTTGGGCAGTCATACTCCAGGCACTCATTGAACTTGGGATCATTCATCCTGAGATGAAGAAGGTTGTCCAGAGCCAGTTTCTCAGGCAGAGATCCATTTGCTCTTATGTTCTCCTCGAACTTGCCCCTTATAAAGATGCCGATGTTTCTGCTCTGCTCCTCTTCTTGCATCTCCATAGAAGGAACGTAGACTTCTTCCATCTATTAATCAGACTCGTTGTCCTTCTCTTCTTCCTTCTTCTCCTCCTCCTCGGACTCTGTGTCCATAGCAACACGTTCAAAGGACTTTATGTTCTTCCTGTTCGCGAACCTCTGCTACCTTTGTTCTTCTGTCTCTTGAACAAAGTTATGAGCACCAAAAGTGCCAAAGTCGCGCGTGAATCTGAACTCTGCAGCAATCATCTCGTGTGATGCACGAGTCCATAAGATTGAGTCCTCGTCAAACTTGAAGCTTGTAAAACGAGCATAAGCCTTCTATTTGAGAGCACATGCCAACATATACTACGCTGTGAATGGACCACAGCTGTGTGCATCAGGTTGGAAGTTCGCATGACTCTGTGCTACCTATTCAAAGTCCCCGAACCCTGCACCTCTGAGGTAGTATTTGAAGCACTCTATGTGCCTGCTGATCTCCTCCTCTCTCACAGTATTGTCTTGGTCCAATGAGTCGAGTACATAGATGTGCTTCTTCTCCAAGTCTGCTACTGCTGGCATCCAATGTTCACCCTTGGAGTTGAACTTGGTGATAATATGGCTGAGTATACACTCAGGCTTGTAACCTCTGAAGTCGAGGAGTCTGGGTATGGTTCTCTACCCCTTCACTAAGTAGCTTGTTGGATCATCTCCATGCCACTGCATGTATTCAATGAAGAGGACCTTCTGCTACTCAGCAGGAAGTGCACCAGTAGCGAAATTGCACATCTTCATTATGTTGTCGATGTTCTCTGTCTGATACCAGTTGCGAGCTTCAAAGCGTTATCTGACTTCAGGTAGCATATCATCAAGGTCCATGAAGATGGTATCAAAAGTACTATTATCAATACTTTGACACTCCTATAATAAGGCTTGGTATACCTTCTTATACTCAGCAATTGCCTCTGAGTGTATTCTCTTTGTCATGCCTTCAGGTGGCATGTCCTCATCAGGGATATTGGCGATCTCATCTTCTGCCTTCTTGAGTTTAGCCTTATTCTCATTATGAAGTCGCTGTAGTATGACCTTTAATGACCCGCGTACATTCTTGGCTCTGGTAGCGCCTATGTCCTTGATCGTGTATCCAGTTTCTCTAGCGATTGACTCCTCTATAGTGGCCCATTTCTCGCTTGGATCAACATTGATCAATTCATAGAAGTAGTGGACTACCGCACCCTTATACTCTGGACATTCTTTGACGAATCCAGTGTTGCGGACTACTACAGTAGGTGGTAGCATATCAATGCGATCACTAGATTTCATCGCTTCTAGTGCCATTTCTTCGTTGAGATTAGGCCTGAAGAATTTGTCTAGCTTCTGCTACTGCTTGGAGCTAGCTTTAGCAGATGCCTTGCCCTGAACGAATGAGTTCACATTGCTACCCAGGAACTCAATTGAAGATGGCTCTTCTTCTACCTCTTCTTCTTCCTCTGAATAAGAAGAATAAGAGCGTTCTTCTGCCACTTTGAATTGGCGCTGCTCTCTGCGGTACTCCTTCTCGGCCTTGTTTTGACCCATGTTTTTGCGCAGAAAGACGCGCTTTCCGCCACCTACTTGGGGTGCATAGTAGCACTCAAAGATGGCAGAGTACTTTTTGCTACCGTTTCTGGTAGCAGAGCGGTCAACACGGCCAGTGTTAGTGAAGCCATTTGCCTCTATTTGTTGTGCAAGTGAGTGCACAAAGATGGGTCTTTCGGTAGACCAAGTGTCTTCTACCTGCACTTTTGCAGGGGTATAGGCCTTAGCGGCAGCGATTGCTTGACCAATGGTCTTGGGGGTGCTTGAAATAGACATTATTAATGCTATGAGTACTATAGTAGAATTAGAGTCTGGACTTAGAGAAAATTTGAAAATTTGAAAAAATGTTTGGTTTTACAATAACTTTATATCAAGATAATTATTATAGAATTTTCTGGTTTTTCGCTAAGTCCCGGAAAATAATAATAATTAATTTCATTGATACCAGTTACGCATGTTAAATTAAAAATTTGCGAAAATAACTTTGGTTTTTTGAAATCGAAAAAATTTACAAAAAAAAAAGTGCGTAACTTACTTAGTAGAAAGTTTTTCTTAAATTTTTAAAAAATAATTATAATTTTTGACTTGTGATTTTATTAAATAATTATTTGATTTCAAAACTGGGGTTTTGGGGTTTTGGGGTTTTGGGGTTTTGGGGTTTTCTC
>Ga0181351_1000641_pt1 | contig 10291 bp, 19 predicted proteins | sample Su13VDMM15SD_FD_170485 | JGI IMG/M metagenome (GOLD analysis project Ga0181351, IMG submission 170485) | Freshwater viral communities from Lake Michigan, USA - Su13.VD.MM15.S.D | ecosystem: Environmental > Aquatic > Freshwater > Lake | place: USA: Michigan | collected 2013-07-16 | reverse complement strand
GGCAACAACTAATATATCTACTCGGCCTAAACGCTCACGAGTATCTAACAATGCTTGACGGTAATGGCTGCTATCCATAGATCCATCAGAGGATACCATAAGGCGGCTACCATACATCTCTACAATGTTCTTCTGAATGAACTCACGGGCTGATTGTTTCTCTGCTTGGTAAGCCTTTCTTACAGCTTCACTAACCGAGCCTTGGTAATCTTTGTTATTAAATGATTGGGATATTGTACGGTCTAATACGGTAGATGAACTCATCTCCATAGAACTATATAGTCCTACTTGCTTGCCATCTTTAATGTTCTTAAGTAATACTTGTTGACAGAACAAGGACTTCTTAGAACCTGCATATCCTGCCACAACAATAAGCTTACCACGAAGCTTGCCTTTAATATCATCGTCTATTCGTTTAAACCCTAACCATATAGGGTTGGTCTCATCTAATTGCTCTTGTTCCCATTCAGGTAACAGCTCACTAAGAGGTTTAAACATTGCCTTCTTAGTTACTGCTTTCCTTCTTAGCTTTTCCTGGGCGTGTCTCATGATTGTCTGCATCTCTCCGTCAGGTATGGGATTCCCTGATAATTGATTTGCATTTTGAACAATCTGAAACACAGCGTCAGGATATAAGCCTTTCTCCAGCAACATTGTTACTTGAGCAAAGTATTTAGTATTGCGTCCACCTTCCGTTGCAGGAGCAAAGAAGCTGTCCATATTCTCTACACCTAAGTCAACTACTGCTTCACGTTGTGCAACAGATTCCCATAAGTCAGATAACTTAGGGTTGAATTTAGGGCTATAAGTCTTTGATAATTTCCAATCTAATCTTGGTTCTTTTGCCAATTCTCTAACGCCAGCATCACCAAGCTCTACTACCTCATTGTAACCAATAGGTATCTTGTACAAGCCTGACTTCATATTCTTGGAGTTAACCAACCTAAAGATACGGGTTGCATCATAGATAGCTGTGTCAATATCCGTTACTTGGCTACCTACTTTAATCTTGGTTACAAAGTCTTTAACGTATTGGTTAAGGACTTCTGAACCTTTAATCTCACCCAACATAATCTCAGGTATCTCAACGTGGTAACCCTTGTTGCCACTAAAGTATATCTTTAAATCATCGGGGTGAATCTTAAACTCTGAGTTAAGGTAACGGATAAGCTTCATTAAGCTATCCCGTGACGCAGGGCCATTAGTGGCATTGTCAATGTCCAAGTATATGCTATTGGTATACAACTTCCCATTGAATCCACTAACACCACCTTGTAATTTCACATATTCATAAATATCAGCACTGTATTGGAACAAACTTTGATACGCCTCATAATCTCTTGGTTCGTATGATATTTCATTTATAGGTACAATTTCATTTCTATTATGAAGAGACCTTAATACTAATTCTTTATACATAAATGTTTATATTTTTTTGGCATATTTTTATTGCCGTTTAAGTAATTTTTAATTGCAGAATAAGGAAGGCCTAATTCTTTGCAGCATTTTCTAATAGAGCTATATACAATTCCTGTATTTGAATCTAATATACTAATCGAATTAGCAGGTAAATTATTATCTTTCTTTTTAGCATCTCTTAGTTTTTGCTTATGCTCTTCAGTAAGTTTTCTTCCTTTAAAATGATTACTTAATTTGTTTCTTCTTGATTCTGTATATAAACAGTTTTTAATTCCAAACCCACCGTCTGTTTTATTTACAAGTATACCTGTTCCTAAATCTAATCTGCCATACATAGAAATAAACTCAATTTCTTTTTGACAAGCTTGCTCTTCGGTTAAATCTGTCATAACTATTTCTACATAGTAATCATATTTAGATACTATGTTAAGCCATTCAGGGTTTCTTCCATCTATTTCATATGCCCTATGGTAGTTCTTTCCAGAACCCAACCCAATATAAAATGGCATTTCTGTTTTTAAATTAATATGTCTATATAAATAATGTTTCATAATGTCGGATTTTATATCAAAGAATAGAGAGGGTAGAAACCCTCCCCTTAACTTTGATTGTGTTGTGTTGAAAATTCTTATTTTAATTTATGGGTCTTTCTTAATTCTTCTGAGTAGGCTTCTAATAAATTCCTACCTTCTTCGCTCAAAGTTATATAATTATTTGCAAGCGAATCAATAGCTGCTGCATTCTCTATATCCCTTCTATAAGCTTCTTTAACTTCCTCCCCTACTCTAAAGTCCATATCCTTCAGTATCCAATCCATACGGCCTCTGTAGTGGGCAAATAGCCTATGGGCTTTAGGGTTACCTGTATTCTCTTGCAAAAAGAAATCTACATACTCTTGTGACAACTTTAAATACAATAAAGATTTTGATAAATATAGTGTGTTACTCATAGTTTAAGTTTTAGTTTTAACATTAGTTCTCTTAATTCCCTTTTGAGTTGTTGCTCAATTTGATGGTGTCTATCAAGCTGCTTACATATCTCAGCTATTCTGTTACGGACTTCTATATTATTCGTTGTCATGGGCTTTTATTATTACATCTATAGCATTGTTGTATGCGTCACAGATTATTGGTTCATATTTTATTCGGTCACTAATAATTCTTATTGAATTAATTACTGTTGTATGGTCATTTATAGCAGGTCTAAAAGCTTGTGCTATTTGCTTTAAAGACATATTAGAATACTCATACAATATCTTTTGGCATATTTGCCTTGGCACTACATATACTTGCTTTCTTGTTTTCTCTCTCAAGTCTACTTCAAAGTATTTGCTAAGTGCGTCAATTGCAATACTTGCTTTTATTGTTTTCTTCTTTTTCACATACGGTCTGCAACAATGGGTGCAAACTACTATATCATCTTGTTGTTGGTATTCTAATATCTTCGGGTTCATGTTATTGTTTTTTTGTTAAGTCAAAGTAATAATCTGTATGGGATATCTCTCCGCCATACTTAGGGATAATCTGTATTGAAAACCCACAGTATCCATCGCCAAAGTTGTGTTGTACCCAAGCAGATGGTGGGGCGAAACTCATAAAGTTTCTATAGTCAAACTTCTTTGTTCTGTCATATCCAATCCTATGAAGGTCTCCTTTCTCCAGGTGTATGAATTTATTTTTGATACCGAAGTGGTCAATGTATTCGTTGATAAAAGAAATTGTTTTATCGTTCAATTGGTAAGGCAACCCTTTAAACATATACTTGTTGTCTTTCCCATGGGTTATAATAAATGCATGGTCACCGTAATCAAAGTGACTCATAAACTTTTCAAGAATATAAAAATCAACTACTGAATCTTCATAGATTCTATCTAATATCATTTTGATTGCCATATTAGATATAGAAGCAAAACTACCAGCATGGTTGTCATTACATACATTACGGATAAGGTATTTGTTTGCAACGCCTTGGTCAATACATCTTTCAATTAAAGAAAGTTTAGCAGAAACAAAGGTCTCAAAAGCTTCAACAGAAGTCATGTTCTGTTCTAACTCGTGGCCACCTCGTGTGGTCTTTCCTTCGTATCCATCTAAGCCATCACCTAAGTCATCAATGATAAGCAAATCAAATGTACCATTGCTATTGTACTGATGCATTATGCGACTATAGACATAGTCAATATTGTGGTAGAATATATCTTTGTTATAAGAGTATTCAAACATACCACCGTTCTTAGGGTTAGGCTCAAGACCAACGTGCATATCACTAAGGGTTACCTTAATAGCTACAGGTGTGTCAAGTTGTTTGATTACTTTGGGTTTGCGTATACCACCTTTAAGGTAGGTCTCACAAATCTTTTCTATGGATTGCAAGAATGAAGTAGCCCTATCGTATGGGTTAAGTGCATTGATAGAAAAGTGTTCACCTTTATACCAATAATGTTTAACCGATGTTATAGGTATACCTACTGCATCACACTCTTGTTCGATAGCTAATTTTATATCTTGTTCTTTCATGGTCTGGGTTAGTGGTCCAACAAGCTCCCACACTTAAGCGAGAGCCGTGGACCGATTAGTTAAAATGGAAGCTTATCGTCAAATGCAGGTTTAGCTGCTGCTGTCGTAGCTTCTCTTGGTTCGCTAATTTGGATTGACAAGAATGTAGAGCCAGACTTGGATTGTTTTTTCCAACCTGCCATCTGCATTTTCTTTCCATTGATAAGAACATTACCATTGTAGTCAGGTTGTTTGTCTGACGTTTTCTTTTCATTGATGAATAAAGACCCCTGGCCCTCTCTCATCTCATACGTTGTACTCATATTATATACTCGGTTCACCCATACTCCGAAAGGTTTTAGTGCCAAGACAGGAATCGAACCTGCGTCTCCCACCTACAATGGTGGAGCGTTACCATTACGCTACTTGGCTAATGTGGCGAACAATTTGCGGTTGTTCATTTCTACTTCTGAATATGCTGATTAAGTTAACATCACAGCAGGAATTTCATTTTCGTCTATTACCACTTTGCAGTCAGGACAAGATTTGAACTTGTATGATAACACGCCCTCTTGATTAACGGTTGTTATCTACGTATATCGTCTACCATTCCGCCACCTGACTGTGTTGCTTCTTATTCTAATACCCTTTTATTTCGAAGCCAACCTGCTTATCTTCAAATACGAGTTTCTCAAGGGTACAGGTTGTTTGTAGTCAGGACAGGAATCGAACCTGTATAAGAGTGTTTCCAATGTTTCTTTCTGCGTCTACCATTCCGCCACCTGACTATTTGCAACTTTTATCTATACACCTTTGAGTTGCCAACAAAGCCTACAAACGATTAGGAGACCGCAGTTCTTATGGTATGTCTCGCCTGTGCTTCGTTCCCTTGTACTTCGGGATGCTATTCTTCAATTTGTTTTAATGCCCATGCAGGTAATCCGATTGATTGGATATCCCAACCTTTATCCCATAAGCCTTCTTTCTTTGCGTAGTTAAAGATAGCTAATGTATTATCTAATAACTTCTGACCATACAAGTGATAATCTTTATCAGCTTCTACAAAGTAACTTCTATATGGAGCTGTTGTTTGGATAATCAAGTAAGTAGTATTAGGATAGTAATCTAACCCAAACTCTTTTTTAGCAAGTACGCCATATATAGCAGCTTGCATAGGATACTTAAGGTTAAAGAAAGAAGCAATCAACTTATCAGCAGATGACTCGCTTGTAGTCTTAACCTCTATAACACCTTCGTTATAGCAATCTATAATACCCTTGAAAGGAACGTTAGCTATGGGTTGATTAATTACAAACTCAGTCTTGCCAGCGTTAATGATATCCATAACGTGGTCAGGGATATATTTAATACAACGCTCAGCTTTATCTACTTCTTTGTCTTTGATAATAATCTTGCCTTTGTTCTCTTGAAAGAAATGTTCTTTCTTTTCTAACTCAGGTTTAGTTCTACCAAAGTCAGGTTGGATAACAAACTTACTACCAAACTCGTGTGGTTCTAATACTAATGTATGGATAAGAGTACCCAATCTCATTGCCTCGGTAGGCTCATCAGGTTCATACATTAGTTTGTTTGTTATCTCCCATTGGAATTTAGCAGGGGAGTCTAATAAATTTTTAGCGGTCGAGAAGGAAAGGCGAAACTCAGGTGAGCTCAACCAGTCCATGAATAATTGATTTGCCATTAGAATGATAAGTCTTTTTTAGGGTTAAAACTTGCTTGACGTGGTGCAGATGTTTGTTCGCCAGATGCGTCAGTATCTTTATCGGTAACTAACCCAAGTGCTGATGACAATGCATATCTACGAATGTAGGTAATAGCAGAGCCTAATACTTGGAAGTCATTCATACCTTTAAGCTGAACACCTTGAGGAATGGTTGCTACAGAACTAATGTTCTCACCGCTTTCGCAATGGAAGATTGTAGTTTGTAGGCCAATGTCTGTCATCATCTGCGTAAACCCTAAGCCATGCTTCTTCATTAATGGGTTGATGATTGAAAAGATTGCAGGTAAATCGGCATAAGAATAGCCGTAACCTTGAGTTCCCTTGTGGATTACAGGGACTTCTTGTTGGAAAGCTGCGAGAGCTTTGTACAGGTTTTTCATAATCGGTTTTGTGTTTGTGTTAAAAAATATTTTTACAAATCTACAAAGTTATTTTGAAATAACAAAATATTTGTGGATTATTTTAAAGATTTTCTTAGGTGGGATATTAAGTCCTCAACAAATAAGTTGCCTTCATATTCTCCCATTCCATATTCAAAGCATACATAAATAAAGTCTTCATCAATTAAATGAAACTTAGATAACAATAATCTTTCTGATTTTCTATTAAGTGATGTTATCATATCATACACTATATCTAAGTTAAGGTCAAAGTTTATTCTATTCTCAGCTTCATTCTTATCTGATATGGTATCCTCTAAGTATATATCTGAATTTTCTGAGTCACTTATAGATCGTGACAAAGACATTTGTGGTTTAGATATTTCTAATGCTCCTCGTAGTTCCATCTTGCTTGCATTCTGTAGCAAGTGGTCATAAGGAATAATTGATTCATTAACTTCTAACTCTTTTACTGCATTCTCTATTAACTTCTTAATCTTTTGTGACGCTCTTAGTGGTCGTCTTGTAAACTTAATTGAATTAAAGTTAGCCTCAATGTAGGCAAGGATATATTTCTTAGCGTAGAAGTAACTATAAGAACTAATCTTAGCCTTACCGTCTTTAGTTACTGCCTTGGTTTCATCGTACTTTTCTATCCCATCTATAAACCCTATACAAGCTTCTTGGAACAAGTCAGATAGTTGAAAGCCAGGAGTCCAACATTTAACTGATAAGTGATAAAGTAATTTGAGGTTACCTACAAGTATAGCGTCTCTATACTTTTCTTCTTTTGTTTCTCTATATTTCTTAAGGTTCTCTAATGCATCGGCCGAGTTCATAAACCCTTTATTCTTGAAAGGCTTTGACTCAAACATAGAAATCATCATGTCATCAGACATTGCTGAATGATTTTCTTTTGGGTTGTGGTTGGTATCCCAACTTGTGAATTTAGACACAGGGTTATTTTTTAGGTTTTTTTATTGATTTCCATTCAGCCCAGCTTGCAATAAAGTCTTCAAAATAAATACCTAAAACCATGTTGTCGTATGCAGAGCATTTGAAATACACAGTAGTCAAATTAATATAGTCGCAGCCTGGTACAGGTCCACACATTTTAACAGCCATTACATCGCTCATATCAAGTACAAAGTCCATCCATAAAGATGTGTGCATCTTAGATGACTTTAAACCCATAGCTTCAAACGCTGCTTCTTGTTCTTGGTCTTCACAATAAACATCGCAATACAAAAGGTCTCCCTTTAACATGTACCCCTTAGGGTTAGGTTCAAATCTTATTGAGTTTTCGTTGCTCATATTTATTGTTTTTACAAAATTAAGTTAATTGTTTTGAATTATCCAAGTCCTTCTTCAAATTCTAATTCGTTTACCATCTTTATGCTCTTCTGAAATCTTCTCTTAATTAATAATGACGCGGGGTCAGAACCATACATTCTTTTATTTTGGAAGACATAATTAAATCCATTCTTTCTGAAAAAGTTTATTGCTCTTTTGTTTTTAGAATACAATAACACATTCATATGTGGTCCTTGCTTGAATATAATATCTTGTACTTTAGACAACCATTCTCTAACTACTACTCTATTCCTGTACTCTACATTTATTCCAAATGAGTATAGTAAATCAACCATAATAGATATACAGGTAAACCCTATAAGAACATCATTCCAATAGACTAAGTAGTTATCCATTGCCAACTCACCTTTTACTATATAGATATTACTAAGAGAATCTTGTACCATCTCTTCGTAATCATCACTTGGTTTGATGTGGTATTTCTTTAAGTCTACATCATTATAGAATGCTGCTCTCATGCCTTCTACAAATTGTTCTTTATTGGTTGCTTTTACGAGGGTTATCATTTTAGTATTTCTAAAGGGTTTGTGTCTATGGTGAATTCAGTCAGCACTTTGTGCCATTTGGTTGAGAATTGTAGATTTTTTAATAGGTTTAATATGTCTTTGTTTAATGTAGCCTCTCTAATTATCTTATCGTTATCGTCAAGTATTACTATCTTCTTTATTACTATTGTGTTGTCTACTATCTCAGCGTCGTATATTTTTATGTATGTTTTATCCGCCATTTAAATAATTTGTATATGCGTTTGTTAATTCTTCATAGTTTTGACTAAGCAATAAGGTTTCTCCATTATTTAAAACAACATAAGACAAATCGGTAACATTATTACCATACTCATCTTTATATTGATATATTGAATTAAAGCTATTCATATCTAATGTAGTTGGATATTCAAGTCTTTCATAAGAATCTACATATTCAACAGGGTCAGTACCTTCAATTGGTACAAGTATACTTTTAAATACTAAATATTTACTATTTAATGCTCTTGTTGGCATGGTTATTATTTTTTAGATTGTGATTTATTATATTTATAATACGCACCTTCAAACTCCTCAGACTCAATGAATAATATCTTTTCTCCTAACTCGTATATCCTTGTGATAGACCTTGGGGTGAAGTGGTATAGCTCTCGTCTAACCCTTTTGTAGTGGGTAGCAACTACTTTTCTCATATTATTAAAGTAACCCTCAAAGTCTTTCTTAGGCTTGTATCGGTATAGGTTTGATACTTCATCAAACAATTCAAATGCGTCTGTGTGTTTGTGTCTTGGCATATATTAAAATTTACTTTCGTTGTCAAACCATCTTGGAATAACTTTATCGTACCATCTACCTTTCCTAACTACATTAGTCTCCTCTTCTTTGCCTTCGTAATGTTCTTTAGCAATCTTACAGATGTTGTCAGTAATTGAATTAGTAACTTCAGGGTTAGATATGTTAGCCATTTTAAGTAGGTGTTCTACTTCCCAATAAATTAGTTGTCTCATAGTCTACGTTTTTTAAGCCCTAAGTATATGCATAGGGCTATGTAAAAAGAAAGTGTTATTAATGCTGTCATATTAGTTTGTACTTGGTTCTTGTCTGTCTCCGTTTAGTATGTCTTTAATTTGCATACCTATATTAGTTGCTCCGTCTTCGTATCCTCTTTCATAACACAATTGGATAAACTCATTTATCAATTCATTATTTAAAATATCTGTTACGTCTTTAGGTGCAAAGTCAAATATCTCGTTTCTAAATTCTTCCAACCCTTTATTCATTGCGGTTGTTGCGTCAATTTCATAGATTTTTTTAGCCATTGGTTTTGGTTTTAAAGTTTATTAATAGTCAGTCGTGTTTGTACTTCTAATTGTTTTCTATCCTCGTAGTTCTTGCCTCTATATTGAGGGTTAGTTTCTTTTAACTTACGAGCAGCCCTTGTAATAGAATCAGATGATGCTAACAAGCTATTGCTATACATCGTCAGGAAGTTCTCAAAGGTTACATCACCTTGAGTAGTTGCCCTTACTTGCTTGTGCCATACAACAGCAGATAGATAGTTGTCACTTTCTCTTGCTTGAGGATAGTTCTTTAGGATATCTTCTACGAAGTCCTTTACTGCTTTAATTTTAGTTATCGGATTTGCCATTTTCATATTTGTTTAATGCTATCTCGCGATTAGCTTCGTTAACAATCTTATTATAAAACCCTGACCAGAATGAGTAACCCATAATAGAATCTGACCATTCAAAGATACCTAAGAAGTGTTCAAATTCATCGTACTCAGAAGTAAGATACGATATAGGGTTATCTAATTCAGCTACCTCTCGTAGCCAATGCTGTTGCATATTGGTTGATAATTCATTTAAGTAATCTATCCCTGTCATAGTTTATTTATTTTATATATTTTAAGAATTTCTTTTAGTTTGTATAGAGATACCCTTTTGCCATCTTTTTTATTAACAGGTTTGCCATTAGAACCTATACCGTTTGCTATAACATTTTCAGCATCTATACAATCTAAACATATATCAAGTACTAATTCTTTTGATTGTCTTTTACAGTAATTACATATTTTACACATAGTTTATTTGTTTTTAAAACATTCATCAATAAATGAGTTAAGAATTTCATTGTCAATTTCATCTTGTTCTTTATCAGTATAAAGCCACCAAAAAATACATAGCATCAAAGGCAAAGTTAGAAGCATTACAACGGCAAAAAGTATTATTTCTTTCATAGTTTATTTGTTTTTATTTGTTAATAATTCTTTTTCAAGTACAACAATATATCTTAAAACACTTATTGGAGTAGTTAGATAATCTTCCTCTGCATTGGCTTTCCAATATGCCAAATCTTCAACCTGCTCTCCTCTTTTCTCGTTAACAAACTCGG
>Ga0181351_1000640_pt1 | contig 10294 bp, 21 predicted proteins | sample Su13VDMM15SD_FD_170485 | JGI IMG/M metagenome (GOLD analysis project Ga0181351, IMG submission 170485) | Freshwater viral communities from Lake Michigan, USA - Su13.VD.MM15.S.D | ecosystem: Environmental > Aquatic > Freshwater > Lake | place: USA: Michigan | collected 2013-07-16 | reverse complement strand
GCGTTTCTTCCAGCCGCTCGGCATCACCAGACCATCGGCCGGATGACCGCGGATCAACCGCCGCAACCGGGGCGCAATGGGAATATGCCGGTCGCTCGGAGTTTTCGAGACATCCCCGGAAACGTAAATTTCAGACTCGCCAAACGCCGACCAATCGAGGCGGGAAATCTCGCCGCTTTCCGAGTCGGGCCGGATGCCCGCGAACAAGAGCACCGCCACCACCCGCCGCTCTTCCGGCGACTCGCAGACCCGCAAGCACCGCGCCGCCTGCGCCGGCGACAAGATGGCAATGGTTGAGCTTTTCCGGTGGCGCGGGCGGAAGTTGACGATGGCCAAGATCCGCGACGCCTTCATGTCCAGGGACGACTGCTTCAAGCTCGGCCGGATTTCCCGACACGCCGCCTCGATGCCCGCGCGGTCGATGACCCCGCACACCCGCTGCATGAACGCCGCCGGCAGCCACTTCGGCAGATCGTCCATCTGGCTCTGGTATTTCTCCGACCAGACGCAGTCATTCGCGGCCATCGCACGGGCGTAGCGGTCTCCAAACGTCTCCCTCGACTCCGCGCCGCCCAGCTTGGCCACGGCCAGCCTGGCAGCCTCTGGGAGCGACACACCAGACCCCTCCAGAATCCGCAGCGCCTCCGCCGCCTGGAGCGCGAGCGATGCGGAAATCATCGCCCCACGAACCCCGCCGGCATGGCTCGCCCGGACGCTCGCCGCGAACCTCTTCGCCGCCGTCTCAGTCGGGAAATACTTCCGCGCCCGCTTGCCGGATGCGGTCATCGAGGAGGGGACATTGACCACCCATCCACGCGCGCTTTCCAGCGGTTCAAAGTCAGGTCGTTTTGCCATGATGTTGTCGCCCTTATCGCCCCATCGCGTAAAATATGGGGCTTTATTGGATTGTATCAGGTATTGATAAATCAAGGTTTTCTGGAGCCGCTGGAGGGATTCGAACCCTCGGCCTATTCATTACGAAGGAAAGATTTTTCTATACGGCTCTAGGAGTTTTCGGCTTTGGCTTGAAAATCGCCCTCTTATCGCCTCATCGCAATCAAGCGAGGAGCTGCAAAACGAGTTTTGCGACCTTCCCTGGCTTGTCGGGGTTGGCGGTGCTGATGGCGATGATTTTTCTGCCAAGCGCGGCCATATCCTCCGTCGGGACGTAGCGCGGGGTGAAGGTCGATCTTGCGCCGGTGATGGCCTCCCTGGCGCAAACCGCCAGTTTGGCGAACAGCGGATCGCCATCGACCATCGCGGCGATTTGAGCGGCCAAGGGGGAGATGTTTCCATTTTTGGTGAACCCAAAGAAGTCGATTTCGAGCGCGATTTCCAATTTTCGGAAGGTTTCGTCGTCAATCGTCTGCTGTTTTCCAGCCAAAAGCTTGGAAACCCAAGCCTCGCTTTTCCCCAGCGTTCTTGCCAGTTCTACTTGTGACAAACCCTTGTTTCTAAAGGCTTGAACGATGTTAGGGAGCATTGACCCTGCAATCTGGTGCTTGTCGTTTTCTGAATCCATAGCCCTGTATTTTAACAAACTTTCCAAAATTAGAAAGTTTTTCTTTACTGCCTTTCCAAAATTGGAAAGTCTTTCGGCATGCCTAAGCAAAAAAGCAACCCGACCGGAAGAGTTTCCGTCGATCTCTTCGCCGACAAAAAAGAACTCGACCAGCAAGCCAAGGACGCCGGGACCACCGGAACCAATCTGGCGCGGATTTTGATCCGCGACGGACTGGCCAAGTTGGCGAGCGGAGAGTTCAAAATCACCTCCCCTGCCCTGGCGGCCAACGTGGAGGGCGAGGCGTGAACCCGCTCCTCACCGCCGCCGAGCTTGCCAATGACCTCCGGCTGCACGCCGAGACGATCCGCCAGTGGCACCGCGCAGGTCGGATCAAAGCCGAGTTGCTGGTCGGACGCTCGCCACGGTTCGACCTCGCGGCAGTCCGCAAGCAGCTCGCTGCGGCGAGTGCTGCGGCCGCCAAGGCAAAATTCAACGGCATGATCCCCACCCTGTGAACAGCAAGCCGCCCAGCAAGAAGACGTCGATGACCTACAACGGCCGGCAAGGAGCTGGGCCGCGCGCTTACAAGGCGGGCTACCGCCAGTCGATGTCGCTGGTGCAGGCGGCGCAGGTCTCCAGGGCCTGCGATGCGTTCTGGGTCACCCGCGGGATCGAGCAGCCGAAGGGCATCTGTTTCCGAGTTTTTCAATCCTAACCAATTTTCCCGCGCTGCTCAGGGTAGCGACCAATGCTCACGGCTTACGGCCAGAAAGATCGAGCAGCGCGGGGATCACACGAGACCAAACCAACACCATGTCCTACGAAAACACCATCTGCCCATGCGGCGGAAAGAAAGAGCGCGAGACGATGATCTGCGCGGCCTGCGCGGACTACATCGAATCGACCACGGCCCACGTCGATCTTGCCCGCCACAATGACCAAGCATTTTCGGTGGAGTCCCGGCGCGGCATGGCGATCCGACTGCTGACCCTCGCCCGAGGCCGCACCCGCTCGAAATCACTGCCACTGGCGTTCACCGCATAACTCACCAACACCATGAAAATCGCACTCTCCATCCTCCTCGGGGTCAACGCCTGCATCGGGCTGCTGATCCTCGTTCTCAACCAACAACTCTGATTTCCCATCAACCAAAAACATGAACGACCACCAAATCAAAAGAGAAAGCTCGGACACGTTCGGGCGGAACACGAAGGCGGACCTCGAACTGCTGCGCCGCGTGGCCGACCAGGACGATTACCGCAGCGCTCAAATGCTCGCCATGGCGGTGATCTCAGCAGCACTGCTGGTGCTCTGCGGGGTGGCCGGGGTGATTCTCTACTCCATCTTCGCATGACAAAAACGCAGGCCACACACACCATGAGAACCTACTACGACCCCGAAGACGATACCGGTGAGAAGATCGACCGCAGCGCGCTGCGAGAGGAACTCGCCGACCTGATGTATGACCAACTGCGCGACGCCGCGTGGGAGGCTGAACAAGACACTTTCACGGCATCGAGTGATGCCGCCGAAACCTCGCCCGTGGCAATGTTGCCGGCGGATGCCATCACTACACTCTGGGGAGTGGGAGATGGTGACGCAGCGGGCGGGGAACCGATTTCAAAGAAGGCGCGGCACGAATACTCACAGACGGCGCGGGCGCTGCTGACGCGCTGCTTCAACCAGATGAGCGGGCGAGAAATCAACGCCTGCCAGATCGCCACCGGGGATTTCGATACCGACGAGCCATTCCGCACCCAACTGCTCGACTCGCTGGCGATCCAATACTCCCGCGAAATCGCCGAACACATCGACGGACAAGGCCGGCAGTTCACCTGGGACTTCGACATCGAGAACGTGCATCACGTTTACAAGGCCGAGCCGCTGTTCGTCAGCCTGGAGGTCAAGCGCGCGCCGGTGCTGATGTGGCTGAAGGAGCTGGCGGCGGCTGACGAGGACGTGATCGGCCGGGCGGCGCTGCTGGGCATCTTCGCCTATAAGAAGCCGGTGGTCTCAAGCAAGGAATAACAACTCACCCAAAACATAACACCATGAAATCAGAAATCACCACGAAGAAGCCGCAGGGCTTGAAGGAAATCATCAACTCGGAATCCATGCGGGCGCAGTTCGCACTGGCATTACCGAAACACCTCACGGCGGAACGATTCGCACGGGTGGCGATCACTGCGCTGACCCGGACGCCGAAGCTGGCGGACTGCACGCCGGCCAGTTTGATGAAGTGCCTGCTCGACCTGTCCGCGATGGGACTGGAACCGGACGGACGGCGGGCGCATCTCATCCCCTACGGAACGGAATGTACGCTGATCATCGACTACAAGGGGATCGTCGAACTCATCCGCCGCTCTGGCGATGTGGTTTCGCTGCGGTCGGAAACGGTCTGCGCCAAGGACGAGTTCGCCTGGACGAACGGGGAGGTTTCCCACTCGGTGAACTGGCGGGAAGACCGCGGGGCAATGCAGGCCGTGTATGCCGAGGCCGTGATGAAATCCGGCGAGAAGCAAAGCGCGGTGATGACCAAGGCCGAGGTGGAAGGCATCCGCAACCGTTCACGGGCTGGGAAGTCCGGCCCATGGGTGACGGATTTCGCGGAAATGGCGAAGAAGACGGTGGTGCGCCGACTGTCGAAAATGCTGCCGCTCTCCAGCGAAATCTTCCGCCATGTGGAGCGCGACGACGACCAGTTCCAGATGCGGAACGTGACGCCCTCGGCGCCGTCATTCATCCTGCCGACGCTGGCTAACGAGCCGGCGATAGAGGCTGAGACGGCGGGAACCGAAACCGAGGAGGGCGCGCCATGAGCTACGCCGAGTGCAATCTCATCGACGTGGACCAACGGACGCCGGAATGGTTCGACGCCCGCAAGGGCCGGCTGACTGCATCCAACTTCGGGGCGTGGCTAACCAAGAACGACAAGACCAGCCAGAAGGCCCGCAGGACGGCAGCGGCTGGGGTTCTTGCCTGCCTCGCCGGATTCCCCGACCCGCCGGTTTTCGTCTCTGCCGACATCCAGCGCGGGATCGACTGGGAAGCGCAGGCGATCCAGGAGTTCTCGCGCCTCACCGGCCTGCTGGTCGATCCCATCGGCTTCGCGCAGTCCAAGCACGGGCTGTTTGGAGCATCGCCGGATGGGTTGATACTATCGACCGGCGAGGGCTTGGAAATCAAATGCCCTCGGGCGTCGAAGCTCATCGAATACCACCAGGCGGGAATTCTGCCGGATTCTTACCGGGACCAGGTGCATGGCACGATGGCGGTGCTCGGCTGCAAGGCATACCACTTCTTCGCCTATCACGAAGGGCTGCCGAGCTTCCATGTCCGGGTCGAGCGGGACGGCTACACCGACGACATGCTGGAGGGGCTGAAATCGTTTTCCAATTACCTGCAGGAGGTTTCGGCGACGATGGGCAGACTGATGGCGGAACAATTCGGGGAGGGCGCCGCATGACCACTATCGGAATTGACCCCGGCAAATCCGGTGGCATCGCGTGGATCACTGACGGGAAACCGTGCGTCGAGAAGATGCCGGGTTCTTTGAGGGATTTGTGGGACCTGATTTGCGACATCACCAATCACCCGCGAAGCACTGTTGATGGGAGGAAATACAAAGCCTACATCGAACAAGTCCACAGCTCGCCGCAGATGGGGGTGAAAAGCGCGTTCACGTTCGGCAATGGCTTCGGCCACCTGGAGATGGCGCTCACCGCCGCCGGCATCCCGTTCGAGCGGGTCAGGCCGCAGAAGTGGCAGCAGGTGATGGGCTGCCTAACGAAAGGCGACAAGAACGTCTCCAAGCGCCGCGCGCAGGAGCTTTTCCCGAGCATGAAAGTCACGCATTCGACAGCCGACGCGCTGCTCATCGCAGCCTACGGAGCCAAACAACCATGACACCCATCGACCGCAATCCAGACATCGACATTTCCAAGGAGGACATCCCGCGAGGTATGACCCTGATCCGAGGCAAGAACCTGATGGGAACCGCACGCTCCAAAGGTATCCCCTACGGCGTGGCCAGCGAGGTGGTTGATGTGAACTACCAACGCAAGCACAAGACCCGCATCACGGTGGGGATCATCATCCGCGACCATGACGTGGAGCGGTTCGAGGCCGCGCGGGTGGTGAAGTCACCGAAAACCGGGAGGGCTGCATAATATGGCCGGCGACTGGATCAAGGTTGAGCATTCACTGCCTGACAAGCCGGAGGTCATGGAAATGGCAACGGCCCTCGGGATCGACCCTGACGCTATCGTCGGGAAGTTGATCCGCATCTGGACGTGGTTCGATAATCACACGAATGATGGAATCGCTCCTGTAACGGTGCGAGCGTTACTAGATCGTTACGCGGGCGTTACCAATTTCGTTACTGCAATGCAAGTCGTCGGATGGATGGAGGAATTAAACGCCCGTTTGATTGTTCGGCATTTTGATCGCCACAACGGGCAAACCGCGAAAAGCCGGGCAAATACCAACCGGAGAGTCACTAAAAGCCGATCCGGTAACGGTCCCAGCGTTACAGATGTAACGCCCGCAGCGTTACAAAAACCGTTACCAGAGAAGAGAAGAGAAGAGAAGAATGTTCTTACTCTTACGAGTAAGAACAAGGCCCGCGGCAGCATGGATGAATTGAAAGCCTACGCCGTCGGGTTGGGGATGCCGGCGAGCGACGGCGAGTCGATGTTCGACCACTGGGAGTCGAACGGTTGGCGGAACGGTTCCTCGGCCTCGAAGGACTGGCAGGCCGGAATGCGGAAATGGAAAAGCCAGGGCTGGCTGCCGAGCCAGAAGACCGCCGCCAAACAACAACCCGCACACCGCCAGCGGGGCTACCAGGAGAATTTAGAACTACCATGACACCCGACCAACTACTCCACAACTTGGACAGCCTGATCGCGGCGGCGCCGGAAGAAATCCAGCCGACCGCGGAGGAAACCGCCGCCGCGGAACTCGCGGCCAAGATCAAGCACAGGGACTCCAGAGCGTGGCAGGCGCTCGGCCCGCGCACCGGTTGGCCGGAAAAGTATTGCGAGGCCGTGAAGACCCCGCCGCACGGCGAGAAATGGCTGGCTGCTCAGGGAGTGGCCCGCGAAAGGGTCAAAAAGAACGGCATCGTCGTGCTCTACGGCAAACGCGGCGGCGGCAAGACCCGGATGGCGGCGGAGCTGGCCTTCATGGTCGGCGGCAGCCGCTACCGGACGGCAATGCGATTTTTCCTCGAAGTGCGCGCCACCTTCCGCAAGGGATCGGAGCGCTCGGAAATGGATGTCATCGACGAGCTGGCCAAAGCCGATCTGCTCATCCTCGACGAGATCCAGGAGCGCGGCGAGACGCCGTTCGAGGACCGCTTGCTGACCCACGTCATCGACGCCCGCTACGCGGCGAACAGGCCGACGATCATGATCGCCAACCTGACCAAATCCGAACTCTCGCAGGCACTCGGCGACAGCATCGTCAGCCGCGCCACCGAGAACGGCATTTCCATCGAATTCAACTGGCCCTCCTACCGCTCCCAAGCATGAAAACCAAATGCCCCAAATGCCGGCTGCTGAAACGCTGCGACTTTCTATCCTGCCCGGACTGCGCGGCGGAAGATGCAGATCTGCTCGCCAGCGAAAATATCCGGCTCAAATGCACGCTGGCCAAATGGATCGAATGGGCGCGGATGCACGGCCATCTCGATCACGCTGCGGGAATCGTGGCCGACACTCGGGAAATTCTGATTGCCTCAACGTGGGCCACCAGCCCGATCCACCAAAAAATTCGAGATGCGGGACTGGACGAATGCAACCCACCGCCAAATCCGATCCGCTACACCGTGCTGCACGACGTGGATGGGCTGTGGCGCTGCTGGGCGCAGTTCAAAACGCTGGCGGGCGCGGAAAGATGCGCGGCTAAAGTCACCACGCGCCTGACGAAGATTATTTTTGAGAACGAAACAAGTCCATCCGTGGACGCAACTGAGATGAAACTATGAGCGGACTCGACGGCCTCGGGTGGCCTAACCCCGAAGATGAACCAAAACCTAAATCTATGAACACGCCCAAAACCGCGCCCAAAGACACCACCTTCCTCGGCCACTTCGGCTGGCCATGGCTGTGCATGACCCGCTGGAACGAAGCCACCGGCCAGTGGACATACGCCAATTATCAAGCCGGCCTCTACGAAGGCGAGTGGACCGACACCTATTTCGAGACCGAGAACGAACCGGAAGCCGCGCTCAAAGGCTGGCTGCCACTCCCTTCTCTGGCGAACGTTGGGGGTATGGCGCGGGAACTAGCCGCGCAGGACTCCAAATCCACCACCGACATCAACGGCTAGTTCCCGTTGCCATCACTCCCTTGTTCATCCTCTTATGAGTCCCTGCGACAAATGCACCAACCTCGTCTATCACGGCAAGAAAGTAACCTGCCTTGCTGGTCACAATCCGCGCTTCCACATGCCGAAAAACGAACTGGATTCGGAATACGGGTGGAAAAAAAGAAACTGCCCCGATTACGCGATGAAGCCGGAAGATGGCCGCGACGAGTGCCTGAGATGCCAATGCGGGAGCGTGAGCTTCCACTTGCTACGGAACGGCAACGCGGAATGCAAACGCTGCCAAGCCACCCACGAACGCCGCGAACTGGCATGGATTTATATTGGATGAACGCTAATATCCTCCCACCATGACCGTCGCCGCCACTCCGCTACTAACTGGACTTCCTGCCACTCTTCCTGCTCGACTCGGGGCGGGTCATGGTTGGGAGCGATGCCTTGTTGTGCTTCTTCATTTGCTGGGTGACGTGTGCCGCAAGGATGGGCTGCAACCACTGGGCTGGGCCGCTGCGAATGATCCAAGTGTGTGCGGTGGATACAGAGCATCCAAGGCAAGCGGCGAGTCGGGTAGCACCCAAGGCAAGGCATTCGGTCCAGGTCATGGCCAAATCATACCCCGAAAAATAAAATGCGCAATGCGTAAAATAAATCTTGTAAAGGGATACGCAATGCGTATTCTTTGCGCATGTCCAACACCGCACAAGCCGCCGTCAAAAACGCAATCGAGTTCTACGCAAACAGCCTTGGAGTCTCAGTGACCGAAGCTGTGGAACTCTACAAGAACCACGAATCCACCCAACAATGCATCCAACTCCTAGTCCTGGCACAAGCCAACCCCGAGAAACTGAAAGCAATGGCGGCGACCCTGTAAAGGGTCGGGGGTGCTCCTCGTTCTGTCACGACGGGGAGCCATGCTCCATCACTGCCACTGGTCGGTGCGACACGATCCGCGAACTCATGGACGATATTCGTGAAACGTCGCGCCAGCTCGAAATCACGACAGGCGAACTCGCAACTGCAAGGGTGACTCTGAAAGAGATTGAGGCCGCACTGCAAGACCCGGCGCGAGTCCACATCAACATGCTTCGCGGGACAATCGCATGGACGCCGGAACACCTGCGGCACCTGCTCGGCGATTCTCTGCACAACGATAGAACTCTGACGACCCCATAAGCGGGCGGCGGCTCGAAAACACGCAGAACTGGACCGCTTATGGTGGTCGGCAGCAGTGCCCTTGTTCTGCCTCTTCACTTAAAAATCTCCGATACCAACAAAACATATGAATACCAAACCGATACTGATGATAGATGTGAAAAAAGACAGCTACCCTTGGGTGGTGGTCGAAAACGGGAAGTCGGTGAAGCGGGGCACCGCACTGGACTTCCGGGAACTTGCAAATGTGCAACACGACGAGCAGGTCGCGGGCGTCTGGATCGATGAAGGGTATAGAACCATGGAGGTGATCAGCGCGGCCAGGGCGTTCGGATGGCTCACGTTCAAAGGTCGCAGCAACTGTTACGGGCCTGCGGACATGATCCGCGAGATGCTGGAATCTGGGCAGAACGTCAAAATCCTCGCACCATGACCGACACCGCCACTCCGCTACGCATGGCCCGCCAGCACGAAAAACCCGCTCCGAACCCGGAGCGGGTCATGGTTGCGAGCGATGTCTTGTTGAGTGTCTTTTGGGGGTCAACCGTCGCACTCGGGGAGACGCTTCACGCCCCAATTCTTGGATGCCGCAAACTCCCTGGCCTGCGCTTGAGTGTCGAAAGTCTTGGACGGAATGACATCGCCCTTCCAACGGCAGAGCGACCATCCACCTTCAGCGTTGCGGATGAGCATGGCCGTTGCGGGCTTGGCGGGACGCCCGCCGAGCTTCCCGTTCTCGCGGACGGCTGCGGCCTTGGCTTCGGAAGTGACCTTGCCGCCGAGGCGGCCCAACTGTTGTGCTGCTTTGTTCTTCATGGTTGTGTGTATGGTGGAAAATTAACGACCGCCGGGAGCGATGGCGCGGCCTTCGTCCGACTTCCAGAAAGCGTTCTCGGTGGCCTTCTCAATGGCGCAAACGCGGGCTTCTTCTTCGGTCATGCGGGGGCTGAGTTCGCGGAGGAAAAGACCGGCGCGGAACTGACCGTCAACCTTGGAAACGTCGAAGCCAGCGGACTTCATGGCATTCTTGCGGGTGGCCCACATGTCCCAGAAAGCTGGGGAAGGCGTGCCGCTCACGCGGAATTGGTCAGCGGTCTTGCCGTCGATCATGGAAAGGATGGCGGCTTGGAACTCAGAGGCGTTGGCGAGTGTGGTTGCGTTCATGACGAGGACAAGTTACCAAACCGCTTAGGTTACGCAAGAGAAATCTTAAATTATTTTCACGGCCCGAAATCAGGGTCTTTTTCTCCACTCAACACGTTATTAGACCGACCATGACAAACTACCGAAAACAACGTGCCGAGCGCA
>Ga0181351_1000639_pt1 | contig 10299 bp, 5 predicted proteins | sample Su13VDMM15SD_FD_170485 | JGI IMG/M metagenome (GOLD analysis project Ga0181351, IMG submission 170485) | Freshwater viral communities from Lake Michigan, USA - Su13.VD.MM15.S.D | ecosystem: Environmental > Aquatic > Freshwater > Lake | place: USA: Michigan | collected 2013-07-16 | reverse complement strand
ACGCTAGAATGGAAAGTCGCCGCGCCTCTAATGTTTGAAGCTCCGCTAGTTGTAGAGACTCCTTCGAAAAACACACTATTTTGGAATGTCGTGATGTTTTGAAAAGCGTTTGTGCCAGCAAAAGTATTGTTACCAGACGAGCCAATGTTACCAGAAATAGTAGCCGCGCCTCCTAAAACAGACGTTCCTGTGACTCTGATATTTTGGAAAAACCCAGTGCCAGTAGCGGTAATAGAAGTCAATCCAGTGACCCCAATATTTAAGTTGGCATTTAAAGTCCCAATAACCGTTACGTTTCCACCAAAATATCCATTTGTTCCCGAAAATCCAGTAGCGTGAACCATACCAAAACGGTTGCCCGTAGCCCCCAAATCCACCAGCCCATCATTGTAAGGGGAAAATCTGCCAGAAACATTGCCAGAAGCATTAAATCCAGAGCGGGCGATTAAATTTCCGCTAAAAGTTTTGGTTCCGTTGATTGTTTGATTACCTGATTGATAGACAAAGCCAGAGCCATTAGGGAAAAGACCCGAATGTACAGAATTAACCGCTTGATCAATGCGTTGAGATGAGTTCGTGAGTGAAAAAACAGCCATATTCCTTAGCTAGTTTTACACCCAACAGCTAAAACTTTCCCGTCGCCCGAATAAAAATAATAATTGGAAGGTTCGTTTTCGGAAGAAATGCACAAGTCGGTATCGACATATTCTCCCCCATCGAACAGGAGAAAATACGAATCTCCGTCTTCTGACTTCGAAACAGGGCCGTTTGATGTAATCGTTATGGAGTCGTTGGAAAATACAGCGGTCATGGTATGTAAACAGAAAGCCCGTTCCCAGCGGTAGAATTAATATTGTTCCACGCAACCACCCTGTAATAATAGTTCGAATCGTTCCCACGAGGAACGCTAGAATCAGAATAATTTGTTGATACCGCTGTCGCCCCAATAATATCGCTATAATTAAACCCGCCGTCTTCTGAAATCTGCACTTGATAATACTCTGCAAAATTAGATGCGCTCCATGTTAAATCGACCTCGATGCCATTATCGGAAGCGGAAATCATATTCGGCGCTGGGCTAGGAGAATCTCCCCAATTATCCGCTAACATCAAATTTCCATTTCCGTCAACCAAATAATTAAAAGATTCCCCATCCCCAGAAATATACAAATAAGGATTTACCGTCAAAACATCTCCAGACGAGTCAATTAACTTTCTTGCGTCAGAAGAATACAAATAATAAGGCTCTGATCCATCGGAAAGAACTCCAAACTTCTGCATTAATCCACCGCTTTCATAACACTGGAAACCAAAAGACATATTGGCCGAAACCAAATCATTAACTGCCGCCGATTGAGAGTAGGAGTTCAACCTAGCATTCTCAATTTTAAGAGCGCGACTTTCGGTAAAAAATCCTGTTGGTCCAGAAATTCCAGTGGATAAAAATCCAGACAACTCAGCAAAACTTTTGCCTGATAAAAATAAATCTTGCGGGTCAAGGAAATTTAGTTGGGCGTTATATTTTTGTTCGCCGCCCATAATTCCAGAGAATGAACCAGACGAAAAGTTGGAAACAATAGTCGAAACATTTAACTGCCCTTGAACTGGATACTTAATCTTTCGCCCGCGAGGGAAATTACTTCCAAAACCGTAGCTCGTTTCTCTTTGAATAGTTAGGCCGAAATCTAATGACTGAATTTTTGCATCGCCAAGAGGAGAAAGAATAGCGGACGGAATCTCTAAATTATTTAATGCCGCCGAAAATTTAATCTCAGTAGTCGGCAAAATAGGCATTTGCTCAATAGAAATTTCATCTAGCGCCGCCGAAACTTGAGGCCAATCTAAGGACAAATAGTAAGGATTTTGTTCGCCGCTTTCTAAATTTATTGCAGGCACTTTAACTCTATCAGAGGAAACGACGCTCGCCTCAATGTTCGACCCAATAAAAGACGCAGAAGACCTTGCCAAATCACTAATTTTCAACGAAAAACCATACTGATTAACAAAGCAATTTCCAATGGCCAAACATTCAACACCGTTAAGAGATTGTTGGTCGCGAACTTGTTTAATAAAGTCATAAGATTGCTTATCGGAGATGAATAGATAAACGTTAAAAGACTCGTTGCTTTTACCCGAAAATACAGACGTAAATTGATTATTAAAGCCAAAATTTAGACCCAAAGCATTCTCATTATCAAATTTTCTTGTCGGAACAAAGGATAAATCAAAAGAAATATCGGGCGAAAAAGATGGATCATTAACGGCTAATTTTTGAGAGCCGACTTGCCCCGCTGTATTCCTTGGAATGTCAATAGAGAATCCGAAAGCGTCGTTTAAACCTATAAATGCCAATCCGCGCCGATCACTCTCCTGATAACCAGCAAGATCGACGGCTATTAATACGGAGTTACTTCTGATCCACTGTTTGCTCATCACTTAATTTACACCCCATCTACCAGTTCGTCGCAGCCAACCTCGCTAAAAGCTCGGCGTCTGGACTATTCCGTTCGCCCCCAAACCACTAAACATTTTCGCGGGCCTAAAAAATTAAAATCAAAGATTTTCTAATTAAATGAGCGAAACAAAGCCCATCGAATATCTAAATCTATGGATGCAGCAGAGTCAGTTGTTTTGGAGTAGATTGCAGACGGCAGCGGCTCTCCATACTGGAGTATTGGTGGCGTGGCACGAATTAACGAATTCTGTCGGAAAGGTCGGTGTGCTTTGTGTTGGCATTATCATTTCTTGTTACCTTCGTTTGATTATGCAGCGAGACGAACAATATATGGAGGAATTAAGAAAGAAATCTATCGACTGCCTTGCTGACATACCTTCCAAAGTTCACGCCAGAAAATGTGCTCACAGTATTGTTATTGTATTCTGTATCCTCGAAACTTTGCTCATAATGTTTGAAGGACTCGCCTTTGCCCGTCCAAACATAAGAAGCATTGGCGTTCTTCAAGATGACAAACAAAAAGAAGAACATAGAAGCGCCGAAACAAATATTACCCGAAACAATACCCCTTTCACCACAAAAGACCATTCCAACAATACTCCCGAACATAAGAACGAAGGACGCAAAAAGGATTAAATCGCTGATTAGGTTCCCTCTGCGAATGGCATTTCCCAAACCCTCTACTTCAACACCTTCCATGCAACCAACGGGCGAACAAGGGCGCAGCACCGAACAGGCGTCTGCCTCTGTCGGCGTTTCGGGGTTTTTTTGCGCCTGTCGGTGAGCTTGGTCGGTAGATGAATCGTTTGACATATTCTATAGTAGCAAAAAACTAAATAATTTCTAATCCATGTTTTGCTCCAAGATCACGCATCATCATTGGAAAGTTCACAACTCCAGTAGCGACTACAATCTCAGAAATATGACCAATAAACGGAGCAGTCACTTGCCCATCATGTCCCGTAGTCAAAATACCTAAAGAACCATATCGGTTTCTTCCGATAGACCCAGGCAAGGACAAATTTGAGGAGCCGACCTTGAGGCCAGTCGAAGGAGTTTGGGTGTTAACGGCCCCAGTAATAACGCCAGCCGCCCCTCCATAAATACCAACCACATTATAAGAATCGCCCGATAACTCTGCGAAGAAAGTGTTGCCTTGATTAGTTTTACTGTACAAACGGTTGCCAGAAATCATCATTCCGCGATTCCAATAATCAGAAAATACACTCATACAACCAGAACTTTCTGGCTTCACTACAGCAAAAATTCCATAATTAGACGACGAAGATAAAGACGAGCCTGTTTGAACCAAATAAGATTCGCCGTTAAAATACAAAGCAGGACGAGCGTTTAATTGCCCCGCATCAAATCTTGGTCTTAAAGAATCCGTAACAACTGTTTGATTAGCGTCACGATTTCCTACTGAGTCGTCCCAAGAAAAGATTGATTGACCGTCAGAAAAACCCGTGATCGTCTCTTGCTTAAAGTGACAAACTGGAAAACTATATCCCGAAACATCCAACGGTATTTTTACGTTATCAGCATTAATAGTCCAGCCCCTCCAACCTAGAGTGTTAATATTATTGAATCCAGCGCCGCTAATAGGATCATTATTGACAAAATCAGAGAAAGTCCCATCCGCCGAATCAAAAACGCCCGAATAATTTCCAAAATTAACCAACGAATCTAAACAATTATTAATTTGGGCCGAAGATAATTTATTGCCACTACAATACAAGCCCGTAAGAGAGTTGTTCGTTGATATGTCCAACTGCGAAATTCTATTATTGGCTAACTTTAGGGACTTTAGCCCCGTCATATTTCTAGTGGAAAGTTCCTCTAAAGAGTTGCTTGTTAAGTCTAGATATTGAAGTTTTCTTGCCTCGTTTAAAGCTACTTGAGAGATGGTATTTTTTGGCAAAGATAAAGAGGTAATCTGACTTCTATCTCCAAGCACAACCGATTGAATTCTTTGATTTTCGGCAAAAATTTCAGTCGCCGCACCAAATATTGACACGCTTTGAGGATCATTATCCCAATTTTTCACCACATCCCCATCTGGAATGACCGTCTTATCTTCTCCCCCGTAAGAAACCAACACAAATCCATTAACCGAATCCACGGAATAATCAATATAAGATTGACCTTCTCTTTGGTTAAGAATAATGGACGGCGAATTATTTTGAGGCAAAACTCCGAGAGGGTCTTCAATTAAGTCAAGCTCTACGTCATTAGAGTTTTTATAAACCCATGTGTGTCTCCATGAAGGGCAAAAGAAAATTTTGTCGCGGTTATAAATTTTTGGCGAACGGTAAATGAATTTTAATTCGCCGAACTTGCTTTCCGCAAAATGAAGTAGTGCACGAGTTTTTACATCGCTAATTCCCCTGAATCTCAGAGTGAGGTTTTCAACGGAGTGAATATTTTTCTTGTCAAGAATTCTTTGTGAAAACGAGTTAGAAAATTCTAACCTTGAAACGTCTGGCTTTGTTGACACTGAATAATCAAAAGACTGATCCAAGAATAAATTTTGCGTCCACATGCTGCCAGTGGCAAATGGGGAATTCGAAGTGTCGGAATAGTGCTCGCCAGTGCAATAAAAGAAATTATTAAACTTAACTTGATTATCCGCCTCAAAATATCTAACGGCATTTTCAGGAACCAGTTCTCCGCTAGACCACTGTTTAAACTCTTGGTTGACAAAAGCTAATCCGCTCCAATTTAATTGCGGCGAACGATTATCAATAACAATTCGTGCCGTTACTTCATTTTCAGAATTTGTTCTGGCGTTCCAAGAAAAATCATCCGCAAAGCCGCTAATAGTTTTGTAAATGTTTGAAGCGTCATTCATTGCAATGGGCAAGGTTCCGCTTCTTGATTCAAAATAATTAAGAACTTGCGCCGCTTCATTGTCTTGAATGCGAAAAGACAAGTTGTATTCTGCTGTAACAGAGTTAAGGGATTGCCCCATGCGCCGAAGAACCCTATTAGGGTATTTAATCTCAGACGTTCTCGTTGAAAATGACGCAGACGATCCGTAGGATGGAGAAATAGTAACTCCCGTTAAATCCGCAACACCAGTAATATTTCTATCTCTATTATAGAACAAATCACTCACGCAAGAAATCCTCCAAAGGAAAGACTCTTAACTGGTTGACCGTCAGCGCTTGTTTGGATAGTTTCGCCAACGAGTTGAGCATTAGGAACAGAAAAGTCAGAAATTGCTGTGGAAAGGGAACGATCTTTAATAGTTATATTAACAGCGTCCGAAGAAAAACTCTCTGTATAAGCATACGAATTTCTCATATCGGATGCGCCGATTTCCATTTCAACGCTGGCAGAAAAATTAATGGGCGAAATAAAATTAACAGCTTGAGCTTTTTTGCCGCCCTCTAAGGAGTAAATTGGTTGACGGGAAATATCTATTGAATAATTAAACGACCTCACTCTGTTGGAATCGAAGTCCATGCCAGAAATAGAGATGCTTTTTGGGCTTGGGATAAATAGCCCATCATCAACTTGCTCCGAAGAAACTGATTGGCCGCTGGTTAACCCGCACCATACCGAAACTCTTGCGTTTACTTGAGGAACGTCTCCGACTCCACAAGACACAGAATAATTGGTTAAATAGCCTGATTCAAAAGAATACGCCCGATTCCCGTATGAGAAGTTGCCAGAGAAAGAAGAGTCTCCAGTAAAATTCAAGATTGGGTCTTGATAAACGAGTGAGCGCGAAAACTCCACGACACCCTCAACAGGTCCGTTCATCGCAAAACCAAAACCAGCATTTCCCAAAACGGGCGAATTCTCTAAGGGATTGGTATAGCCCAAAGATAAACTAGAAACGCCCGATAACTTTTGCCCGTTAATAAAGAAAAGTTGGTCGGCATTTAAAATTTGATTGGCCGCACTCATTTTCTAAGAACTCCTCCTAAGCGTTTTTCGTCTTGAAGAATTTGAACAACGGCATCTTTGATTCGGCGGTTCATATTTTTCTGGTCCTCGTTTTGAGCGCCGCTTTCTGAGGAATTGGATTTGCCGTCTTTGTCCATAGAGACATTAACGGTGACGTTATTATTGGAAGACATTTTTTCAACCAGTTCATCGAGTTTGTCGATTAAGCGGTTGTTTAATTCTTCGGATTTTTCGTCAGACATTCCCACGGACTGTCCAGCGTTGGCAGCATTTAAGTTGGCTAGGCCAAGATTTTTTGCCGCCTTGCGATTCATAACAAATTCGCCGCCAGAAAGCATTGCTGGAACGTTGTCTCCGTAGCCATTACCATTGACCGCTCCACCAGAAGCTCTACCTATTGAGGGGAGCAGTGGATTATAAAAGTCTGCCCCTCCACCAGAAGGAAGACCTAAAGACCCGCTAGAAAAAGCCCTTGTCGTTCCCGCGCTAAAGTTGGATGCGGAAGATGTCGAGCGAATAATTGATCTGTTAGACAAACCAGAAGAACTACCAGTCGAGTATCCAGATAATCCTTGAGGGCGATCCGAAATATTGCGGCCACCAGTTATTCCAGTAGAGCCAAGTTGGGAAGCTCCTCCGCCACTAAACGCAGCCCCAAGGCCCGAACTTACCGCTGTCACGGCCAAAGAAATAAGCAACTGCTTCTGTTTTTCCTTTTCGGCTTTTTTAATTGCGTCGATTTGCTCTCTGTATTGCTTCTGCAAGCTTTGATCTTGAAAGACCAAGGCCAAAGCTTGCTCTTTGGCGTCTTGAGTTGCTGATTGAAGAGGGTTGCCGCTTTGACGGGCAAAATTAGTTAAACGAAGGCTTTCAGGATCGAGTTCAACGGATGCCGCCCCACCTCCAAGATTCATGATTTTATCTCCTGCGCCAGAAGTGAAGTTCTGGCTAGCGAAGTCCAAAAGATTCTTCGACCCGCGAATAGATTTTCCAGACATTCCTGGGTCAACAAGTCCGCCGCTAGCCATTTTCTGCAAGCGACCTTGATTCAAGGCTTCGAATAATTGAGGGCCGTATTTTTGGACGCTCTTTTTATTGATCATGAATTCGCCGCCCATTCCAAGAATAGGCACGTCATCTTTTACTCCAGAACCACCAGTAATTTTACCACCAGAAGCATAACCCTTAGCCCCAAACAAGCTTCCGATTCCACTCAGAACGCCCGAAACAATATTCCCGCCGCCACTGGAATTTCCTCCTCCAAAAAGAGCATTGGTTGCAATTTTCGCAAGATTATCAAGGGCCGCATCTCTTAATTTATTAGCAAAAGAAAGAGCTACATCAAGAAGCGCATTCTTTAAATTACCCGTTCCGCTAGCAGCAGCCTTAAGAGCATCGGAAAGAGCATCCTTAAATCCAAAAGTTGCAGTTTCTCCAAAGTCAGAGCCGAAAGTATTGATTTCGTCCCGCATTTGAGCCGTAGCATTATTCACTCCAGAACGAAGTGAGCGTTGTTCTTTTAGTCTTTTGTTTTGGGCGTCAATAAGGGCCGCAATTTGTTCATCAACGCTTCCGCCTCGTTCTTTGATAGAGATTATATCTTCGAGGGCTTTTTTCTCTTGAGATAATTGTATTTTTTGGGCATTGGTAGTGGCGGATACAATTTCAAACTCTTTTTGACGCAGGGCCGTTCTGTCGGTAAGAAATTGTTCAGCGTCTAAGCCGCTCTTGCCAGATGATCCGAGGTCGCCAAATGCTTGTTGAGAAGCTAGGGAAGAACCTAGGGAGGAAATGTCTGTTGCTCTTAGAGACGAGAGAGTATTAGACGCTTCGAGTTCGCCAAGGTTTTGCTTGAATTGATAAGCGGCGTTTGCCAAGAGAGTCATGGCAGAAGCGGATTGCTCAATCTGAGAACCTTGAATTTTCAAAGCCTCTATCTGGGAGTTGATTGATTCAGTTGTTCTTTGGAAGTTTAAATCAATTTTCTTCTGTTCGTTCGCCTTTTCTGGGTCGGATAAAACTTTGTTAAGACGAAGATTATCTTCTGCCGTTTTCTTCTCTGATTCGGCTAGGCGCTTATCCAGATCGAAAGATTGCAGGCGCAATGCGTTGCCGTCTTTTCTTAAGGCGTTTTGCTGTTGAATGGAAAGATTCGGGGAATTAGACTGGGCATCTAAACCAGAAATTCTTGACTCAAGAGATGTTTTTTGAACACCGATTCTCGCGTTACGAATATCGGAGTTAGAGGATAAGAGAGATTGCTGCAAACGCAGACTTTCCGTAATGCGGGCCTCATTTTTAAGTTGCTCGCTCTGAATCTTAAGCTGATTTCTTCTTTCGTCCGAGGATTTCTTTAGGCCGTCTAATTGGCCAAGGATTTCCTTCTTGATATTCTCAGTAGAAACATCGCCGCCAAGAACGTCAAGGATTTCACTAATCTTTCTCTTAGTTTCGTCGGCCCCAAGGCCAAGTTCAGAGATGGCTTTGATGCTGGCCTTAAGATTAGTTTTCTCAAGATCGCCGAAACCTTCGGCGCTTGTTAGCTTGTCGATACCTTTTGAGGCAATGTCAAAAATATCGCCGCGCAAAGCTCTCTCTAGTTTTAATCCGTCGAGAACTGTTTGAAGATTGGTTCGTTCGATTTCTGAGATTTGGGCTGTCTTGATTTTTGTCTCAAGCACTCTTTCTGCTTCAGTGGAGAAATCGAGTTGGAGTTTTTTCAGTTCAAGAGCGGCAGAAACTTGAGCTTTGACAGTATTAACGTCGGTGAAAAGTTCTGGTTGTCGAGCTTGTAATTCTTTTCTAGCCGCGCCTTTTGGGTTAAGGAAGGATTCTGTAACGCTTTGAAAAGCAGATGTCCCATTATAGTTAGCGTTAGGAACATCTTTTCCAATAAAATCAATAACTTTTGACCTAACCCCGCTACGAAACGCTTCTTTAGATAAAGTATTTCTTAATTCTTCACGGGTTTCCCTGCCAGTTGTTTTGATGCCCTTCTTTTTAGCCAGAGACTCTAGTTCTTGTAAATTAAGCGCGAAAATTTCCCCGATAGATTCGGCAATAATATTTTGAACCGACTCATTTAAATCGCTAAATTGTTGGTCTGCAAACACAGGATCAATGAATACTCCTGGAGAGATTTGCCCACCAGCAATCATTTCCCCAGTTTGTTTGCCAGTTGATTCTGACGCTAAAATACTTTTTAATTCCTTAACGAAATTTTCGCTCGCAATTTGTTTTGCGTCCTTACCCTTCGTATCAACGCCGAATTTTTTAGCGCGAGTTAGTTCTTTCTGCTCTTGGATTTTGGTAAGAAGACTTCTAGAAGCGTCTTCTCTCGTTCTTCCAACGAATTGGCCGCTTTCAAAAAGAGATTCGCTAAAAGCTTTGAGAGAATCTCTAGCTTCTCTGCCCTCCGTCGATAAACCAGTAACGAATTCTCGAATCGAAGAGTAAACATCTACCCCGAAAGCTTTTAATACGGAATTAACGGCAAATAAACCAACAGTAATTTGCCCAATTACAGGAAGAAATCTCAGCAATCCAGCGCCGAATTTAGTTAGTCCGCCAACAACAGACCCAAGCGTAGTTCCAATTTTCGCAACTCTGGAATTTCCAGCCAGCAAACCTACAGCACTAGAACCAAGCCCTTGGCGACCAGCGGAAAATGCTTTGCCGAAATTACCACCACGACCTTTTAATAATCCAGAAATACTACCAGCATTAACTCCGCCGAGTTGCCCAAGTTTTTGAATACCGACATAAGCAATCGCCACGTCTCTAATCGTGTCAACGGTTTTATCCATTTCCAAACCAAAAAGAGTAAGTGCTTCTTTGGCGACACTTGCGCCTAAGAAAATGCTTCCAAATTGTGTTCCGAATTCGATTGCGGCTTCGTTAAAGGTTTTTTTTGTGGCGGAAACTTGAGC
>Ga0181351_1000636_pt1 | contig 10314 bp, 13 predicted proteins | sample Su13VDMM15SD_FD_170485 | JGI IMG/M metagenome (GOLD analysis project Ga0181351, IMG submission 170485) | Freshwater viral communities from Lake Michigan, USA - Su13.VD.MM15.S.D | ecosystem: Environmental > Aquatic > Freshwater > Lake | place: USA: Michigan | collected 2013-07-16 | reverse complement strand
GATCGACGAAGCGTTCGCCGACGAAGATGACCGGCGCGAGGCGTCACTTCTCCCGGCGATGGCCACCAAGCGCGACGCTCAACTCATCGTTATCTCGACCGCCGGCACCCAAGCGTCTCTCTACCTCAAACGGAAAGTCGAGAAAGGTCGCCAGATGATCGACTCGGGCGTCGACACGGGCGTCGCGTTCTTTGAATACTCAGCAGACGCCGACGACGATATTGACGACCCGAAAGTCTGGCGGCGGACCATCCCCGCCCTCGGTCTCACAATCGACGAGAAAGTCGTCCGACACGCCCGCGCCACCATGACCGAAGGAGAGTTCCGACGCGCTTATCTCTGCCAATGGACCGTCCTCGACGATGCCGCAATCCCCGCCAAGTACGTCCTCAAAGTTCTCGACGCCAAAACCACTCCATCGGGCCGACTCTCATTCGGGATAGATGTCGCGATGGATAGATCATGGGCTTCGATATGTGTCGCCGATGAGACCGGGCGCGTCGAGCTCATCGAACACCGTGAGAGTGTCTCGTGGGTAGTAGATCGCACATTGAAACTCTGGCGCGAACATAAAGGGTCCATCGTTGTCGACGGATACTCTCCAGCGAATAGCCTCGTCGACCGTCTCGAGACCGGTGGCGTACCGGTCACCCGATACACGCTCCGAGATATGACCGCGGCTTGTGGCATCTTCTACGACGCCGTACTTGACGACGCGATTCGGATCAGGCCTAGCGCGTCTCTCGAGTCGGCCATTGCCTCAGCGAAGCGGAAACAAATGTCAAGCGGCTATCTCTGGAGCCGGACCGTCGACGCCGCCGACTTGACGCCACTCTTCGCCGCGACTCTCGCCTATCATCACGCGACGAACCGATCACCAACCGAAACCTCAAGGAGCCGCATCTTCTAATGAAGCAACACCTACCCACTATCCTTCAGGCAATAGGGACTATCATTGTCGCCATGGCTCTCACGCTCGTCTCTCCGCCTCTCGGTCTCGGCTTCGCCGGCGTCGCCCTTGTCATCTTCGGCATCGCCGCCGAAAGGTCATAAAATGCTCAACCGTCTCCTCACAAAACGAACAGAGAAGCGCGGCGCGTACGTCGACAGTCAAGGCCGAATCTCTCGGACCACTCTTGACACGTTCGCCGGCGTCCCCGTAGACACCGAGACGACATTGTCGGTCCCGGCGATCTGGCGGGCGACAACAATGATCTCGGACTCGATCGGCGTCTTGCCTCTCTACGCCTACCGGCACCATCAAAGAATCGAACCAACTCCGCGCCTCCTCGAGCGTCCGAACCCACTCGAGACACGCGTCGAAACAATCTCGGCAATGGTGGCCGCGCTCATCCTTCACGGAAACTATGTCGCCATCCTCGGCGAACTCGGACCGTCCGGCTACCCCGAATCCATCTATCCCGTCTCACCCGAGCGCGTCATGATTCACAAAACCAACGGAAACAAAGTGTTCACCATCGACCAAGTCGACTATCAAGCCTCCGAGATCTTCCATGTCAAAGGCTTCTCCATGCCGGGAGACGTCGCCGGAATCGGAATCATCGCCGCCCAACGCCAAGGCATCGCGGCCGCGGTCGCGGTCATGGAATACGCCGCTCGATACTTCGACGGCGGAACGATGCCGTCCTACGTCATCAAGTCAGCGAACCCAGATCTCACCGAGGACGAAGCCGATCTCCTCAAATTGAAATGGATGGAGCACTACTCAGGCCGCTCCCGCCGTCCCGCCGTCATGAACTCGACCACGACCGTCGAGCCGTTGACCGCCAACGCGTCAGACTCTCAACTTGTCGAAGCACGAAACCAAGCAATCGCCGACTCCGCCAACATCGTCGGAATCCCCGGCAACTTCATCGGAGCGCCCAACACTTCGCGCACCTACACAAACACCGAACTCCAAGGCATCGAATACATCAAGACATCCCTCGCGCCCCTCACGGCCCGCATCGAGGCAACATTCACCGACTACCTACCACGAGGCCAGACCGCCGAGTTCTCATTCGATTCTCTGCTCCGTGTCGACACACTCACCCGATACCAAGCCCACAAAGTAGCCCTCGAGTCTGGCTTCCTCACCGTTGACGAAGTCCGACACCTAGAAAACCGAGAGCCCTACAACACCCCGACAGACATGGAGGAAATGACATGATCGAAACTCGCGCCTACGAAGTAGACCTAGAAATCAGAACAACCGGAGACGGCCGAACAATATGCGGAATCTGTGTCCCCTACAACGTGGAACAACGAATCAACGCGAACCTCGTCGAAGTGTTCAAGGCGGGCGCGTTCTCTCGTGTCATCCCGAACGCTCACCGCGTCAAGCTCCTAGTCGGTCACGACTCCCAAGCCCTCCCAATCGGCCGCGCCACACTTCTCCGCGAGGACACAAACGGCCTCTATGGAGAGTTTCGAGTCTCAAAAGGCAACCGCTCAGACGACATCTTGGAACTCGTGCGCGACGGCGCTCTATCGGAACTCTCGATCGGATTCCAGCCATTGAAGGACAACCGACGCAAGGACGGAGTCGTTGAAAGAATCGCCGCACACCTCGCCGAAGTGTCCCTCGTAACTTTCGGCGCATACGGCCACGCGGCGCAAGTCGTCGGCGTCCGTGAAGAATCAGACACGCCCAACCTCGACGCCATTGTCGAACTACTAAAGGAAATAAAAAAATGAGATCAACACAAACATCCGTCACGACAACCGCCACTCTCCTCGTGGCGTCGAGCACCGTGAACCGAAACATCGTTATCCACTCGGCGAGTACAACAGATGTCTATCTCGGCGCTTCGACCGTCTCGACATCGACCGGATTCCTACTCGAAAAGAACGACGGACCTCTCACCGTGACCGTTCCAGCGGGCGAAACCCTCCACGGAATCGTCTCCACCGGTACCGAGACGGTCACCGTTCTCCTACCGAACTCCTAGCCCATGCCCTACACCATCACGACCGGACTCTCGGCTTGTAATGGGTACGCCGTCGTCAAAGACGACGACAATGAAATCATGGGATGCCACAAAAGCGAACTCCAAGCCGAGCGCCAGATGGCCGCGCTCTACGCCGCCGAGGACGACTCCGACGACGTTGGTGACAACGACGACGACCTCCCGGACGATTACGACGGACCGACTCACACGATGCCAGACGGGACCGTCATGAAAGGCGCGTCCCACGGCTATCGAAACCTCGCCATTCTCGAGCATCGAGTCGACCCGCCAGCATCACCCGACGAACAGATCAAAGGCTCGAGCATGAACAAACCCGGCTCGGCATCTGGAAAGTCAGGCAACATTACAATCAACGCCGCGACCGAAAAAGCAATCCAAAACAAAGTCACCGCCCACAACGACCAAATGGAAACAGACGACCGCCCCTCGTGGACTCGAGTTCGTGCCGGCTCTCTCCGATCTGTTTATCGTCGAGGCGCGGGCGCTTACTCAACATCCAATCGTCCGGGCATCGGCCGCGCTCAATGGGCGATGGCCCGCGTCAACGCGTTCCTATTCCTTGCCAGTAGCGGAGCACCAAAGAATCCGAAATACATCACCGACAACGACCTACTCAACGAAGATCACCCGCGCTACTCAAAACAAGAACGCGCCATCTCCTACAAGCCGACCCAAGGCATGATCGACGAAGCCAAGCAAGGACTCGAATGGCGTCGAGAGTTCAACCGAGGCGGAACCGAAGTCGGCGTCGCCCGCGCCCGTGACATCTCAAACGGCCGTCCGCTATCACTCGACACCGTGAACCGATCGGCGTCATTCTTCGCACGTCACGAAGTCGACAAACAAGGCCAAGGATTCAGACCCGACGAAGATGGCTATCCGTCAGCCGGTCGAATCGCGTGGGCATTGTGGGGAGGCGACCCGGGTCGGACATTCGTGGAAAACATCCAGCGCATGACACAAGAAAAACCCAATCGAGAACTCGCGCAAGAAATACTCGCCAGCGTCTCCAACGCCGACTAGAATCAAAACATCCGGCACCCCACCGAATCGAGTCGAGCACCCCGCACCGCGGCAACCTCCACCGGTTACGAAGTAGGCACCCCGTCCCAACAAAACCAAAGGACACCCTATGAACCAATTTCTAACCAACCTTCAAGAGAACCGCTCATCAAAGACGAGCCTCATTGACTCAACACTCACACGCGCCGCCGACGAAAACCGTGACATCACAGACATCGAGCTCGCAAACATCCAAGCCCTCAAACTCGAAATCGAAAAACTCGACGAGCGTATCGAGCAGATCGCCGACATCGAGATCCGCAAGGTCAAAGCGGCAGAACTCGCCGCCACGATCGACGGCAAAACAACCGAGACACGTTCAGCCGCTCCCGCCCGAGTAATCAGCGAAGAAGCCACCTATCACGAACGCTCGACCAATAACTTCCTCGCCGACGCGATGGCCGCCGAGTTCGGTGGATCATACGAAGCCCGCGAACGGATTAGTCGTTATCAGCGCGAAATGCTCGAGACTCGTGACGTATCAACGACCAACATGGCCGGTCTCGTAGTCCCGCAATATCTCGTCGATTCATTCGCAACGCTCCGTCGTGCCGGTCGTCCCGTTCTTGACATCTCCGTGAACTCGGCACTCCCCGCTCAAGGTATGACTCTCAACATTGGCCGCCTAACTACAGGCGTCACCTCATACGTTCAGGCGTCAGAGAACTCCGCTCCGACAGAGTCAAACCCAGACGACACACTTCTCACGGTCAACGTGAACACCGTGGCGTCAATGTTCGACCTCTCGAAGCAAGCGGTCCTCCGTGGAACGGGAATTGAAAACCAACTCCTCGGCGACGCCGTTCGTTCATACCAAACTAAAGTCGACGGTCTCGCGATCAACGGCTCGGGATCATCTGGCGAACACCTCGGAATCTTGAACACGACCGGAATCAACGCGACGACATACACCGATGCGACGCCGACATACGCCGAGTTCTTTCCGAAATTGGTCGCGGCAATCACCGACATCTCGACCAACTTCTTCGGATCAGCGACTCACATCGTCATGCATCCGTCATTCGCTTCGGTCATTCTCAAGGCGCTCGACGGCTCGAACCGTCCACAGTTCACAAGCAACCTCGGAAACCCATTCAACGCACCCGGAACATTCCAACGTCCCGGATACGACCTCGGTGGATTCCAGATTCTCGGAATCCCCGTTGTTCTGGATGCGAATATGCCGACGAACCTCGGAGCAGGAACTAACGAGACCGCGGTCATCGTTGGAAACTTCGACGAGTCCTACATCTTCGAGGACAACTCAGGAACCCCACTATTCGTGCGCTTCGAACAACCAGACGGAAACATCGCGATTCGGACCGTCGTGTTCGGCTTCTCGGCCTACACCGCCGGCAAGTATCCAAAAGCATTCTCGGCCATCACCGGCACCGGAATGATCGTCGCCAACTACTAGACATCACCCGCCTAGAACTTGGTCGAGCACATCGACCAAGTCTTAGGATGGCATCATGAACAATGAAGCAACACTCCAAGCCTTAGAACTCGAACTCGTCGGATACATCCGTCGAGGACTAACAGATCGGGCGCGGCAAGTACAACAAGAGCTCCTCCGACTTGGACGCCCGACGGTCACTTTCCCCGCCGTGGATGTGCCGTCTAAGTCGGAGAGCACCTCACCAATCGCGTCAGGACATCCCATGAAGCCGTCTAAGCCCACAAAACCGACGCCAGCACCAAAGCCCGCCTATCCCGCAAAACCTCCTAAGACGGGCAGAAAATAAATGGCGATTACAAACGGCTACACCACTCTCGCCACGTTGAAGGCGTACCTCAAAATCGACGACTCCGTCGAGGACACAATGCTCGAGGACATCATCGAAGCGTCCTCGCGCTCGATTGACCAAATCGCAAATCGTCATTTTTACGCCGACGCCAGCGCCACCGCCCGAACCTTTCGGCCCGTTGGAAATATGCGCGTCATCACCGACGACATCTCAAGCCTCACCGGACTCATCTTGAAAACCGATCCGAACTCGGTCGGCGTCTATCAAACGACGTTCACCATCAACACGGACTACATCGTCGAACCAACGACGGCACTCGCCAAAGGCCGCCCAATCAACTACCTCACCATCGTCGGCGGAACCGCGCTATCTCTGCCGGTGAACTATCGCCCACAAGTCGAAGTCACCGCCAAATGGGGATGGCCCGCCGTACCGAACGACATCGAACAAGCCACTCTCATCCTCTCAGCGGACTACTACAAGCGAAAAGACTCAATCGGCGGAGTCCTTGGGCTCTCAGAACTCGGAGCGATTCGGATGTCGCCACTCGGTCGAGACATCCAAGCAATCGTCCGCGCATACCGTCGCGAGTTCTTCGCGTGATCGTCTCGACCGTTCGAGCCGGCTTGAAAGCCGCGATCGTCTCGGTCATTCCCCGCGTGTTCGACTACGTCCCCGACCAAGTCCCCACACCTTGCGCCGTAGTTGGAAACTTGACTCTCACATTCGACGAAGCCCAGAACCGCGGCCTCGACCTCGCCAACGTGGACATCATCATCATCGTGTCGCGCATGAACGAAAGAGGAGCACAAGACAGACTCGACGGATTCCTCGCCGGTACTGGCGCGGGAAGTATCAAAGCCGCACTCACCACGAACCTCACTCTCGGCGGAGCGGTCGCAACTCTCCGCGTCGTTCGTGCCGCACCGATTACACTCGAAGTTTCGGGCGTAACATTCTTCGCGTACCAATACGAAGTCGAACTCTACGGATAGAAAGCAGAACCCAATGGACTACAAGATCATTCACCCAATCACGCTCGGCGAACCCGGCGACAAAATCTCAGAGGACCAACTTCTAGAGGCGGGCGTCAACATTGACGCGCTAATCTCTAGCGGTCATCTAGAATCAACCAAGACGGTCACCAAGACCGTCTCAGAGCCCAAGGAGTAATCATGGCCCAATACATCCCAATGACTCAGGTCACGGTGAACTCCGTGGTCCTCGACTCAAAAATAGTCAGCGCCGTTCTAGTAAATTCAAAAGAATCTCAGGACGTCACAACACAGGCCGACACCGCCCGAAAATTCGCCGCCGGTCTCATCAACCTCACGGTCACAATCGAAGTCCAACTCGACCAAGCGGCCGCAAACACGACCGCCACTCTCGAAGCACTCGTCGGATCAACAACCACTCTCGTCCTCATTCCCGCCGCCGGTGCCGTCTCAGCGACGAACAGGCGATACACCGTGACCGGTGCTTATCTCGAGACGTTCAACAGTATCGACGGATCCTTGGGCTCGATTGCAACCACCCAAGCCGTATTCACAGGAGGCACCCTCGCCATCGCGAGCGTCTAATTCATGATCCCGAACACGAAAATCACCGTCACGCACACAGACGGAACGACCGGGACATATCCCGTGACTCCGTGGATCATCGACCAATGGGAAAAAATGTCTGGCTCGTCTTGGTTTCGGACAATCCAAAACATCTCAGAAATGGACGCCGGGAACATGAACCTCCTCGCGTTCATCGCCGAACGACAAGCGGGAATCCCCGTCGCCGCATGGCGCGAAGCGTTCATCCAATCACTCGCCTCTATCCCGATGATCGAGTTGGCAGACGACCCAAAAGAAACCCCAGAGAGTTCAACCGCTTCATCTGCCAACTAGCAGTCGCCACCGGTATCCCACCGAAGGCACTCCTCGAGGAAGATATTGACACGCTCAACAACCTCGTCGACGTCCTCAAAGAACAAAACCAAAAGAGATAAAGAAATGGCGCTCAACAAGTATCAGAAACAAGCCGCCGCCGATTATCGCGCCGGGGTCCTTGGAGATCGTGGAGGCAAGATTGAAATCGACGGTCTCCGTCAAGTTCAAAAGGCCCTCAAAGACGTCTCAAAAGAATCCCGCGACGACATGAAAGAAACTCACCGTCAAGCCGGACAAATCATCGTCGACGCCGCGACGCCACTCGTCCCGGTCCAATCTGGCGCACTCTTGGCGAGCATCAAATCAGCACCACTACAACGCCAAGGACGCGTCCGTCTCGGGTCCGCTTCGCTTCTCTATGCCGGCCCGATCCACTTCGGATGGCCAGCGCGAAACATTGCACCCAATCCATTCGTCTACGAAGTCCTCGACGGTCGGCGCGGCGAAGTGTCCAAACTCTACGAACAACGAATCAACGAGATCATCAAGAAGAACGACCTAGAGTAGAATCGCGCCATGGCTAAAGCGATCAACATCGTCATCTCCGGCAACGCCGCCCCACTTCGTAAGGCCCTCGACGAGACCGATGACCTCTTCAAAAAATCCTTCGGAGGAATCGAAAAGGTAGCGCTCGCCTCAGCCGCCGCCATCGCCGGCGCAGGAGCTCTCGCGTTCTCAGCCATCCAAGACGCCGCCGACCTTGGCGAAACCCTCTCGAAAGTCGGCGTCTTATTCGGAGACACGGCGGACGAGATTGAAAAGTTCGCCGACGGTGCCGCCCGCTCTCTTGGCCTCACAAAACAAGCCGCTCTCGACGGTGCCGCCACGTTCGCCACATTCGGAAAATCTGCCGGACTCACCGGAAAGGATCTCTCGGGATTCTCGACCGAGTTCTTGTCACTCGCCGGAGACCTTGCCTCGTTCAACAACACGACACCCCAACAAGCCATCGACGCCATCGGATCAGCCCTTCGAGGCGAAGCCGAACCTCTCCGCAAGTTCGGAGTCCTCCTGGACGACGCCACACTCCGCCAAAAGGCCCTCGAACTCGGCATCGTCAAAACAACCAAAGACGCCCTCACACCTCAACAAAAGGTCCTCGCCGCTCAAGCGGCCATCTTCGAACAGACAGGCGCGGCGCAAGGAGACTTCGAGCGAACATCGGACTCACTCGCCAACAAACAAAAAATCCTCCAAGCCGAGTTCGCCAACGTCAAAACCGAAATCGGAACCGCGCTCATCCCCGCGTTCACCGTCCTCGTCGACATTGTCTCAGACAAGATTCTCCCCGCGTTCAAAGCGTTCTCCGACTTCGTTGGCGGCTTCGGTGACACCATCGAGAAAGATGGCGTCTCAAACGCCATCGGCGGCGCGTTCGATAACGCCGTGAAGTACGTCCAGACCGTCGCGCTCCCCGCCATCTCCGACGCACTCTCAAAAGTCGGGGCCGCGCTCGTGGCATGGATTGGTCCTCGGATTATGCCAATGCTCAAAGCACTCGGAGACTTCCTCGCCGAAGCCGCCAAATATCTCATCGAAGTCGGAGTCCCGGCATTGCGCGACAAACTCATCGAACTCGGCTCCGCGCTCATCGACTGGATTGAACCAAGAATCCCCGACCTTCTCAAAAACCTTGGAAAGTTCCTAGGCGCGATGTCGTTCTACATCATCACCGTGGTCGTGCCGGGACTCGTAGAAACCGCCGTCAAACTCGCCAGCGCCCTAACCGGTTGGGTAATCCAGATAGCGCCTGAAGTCATCAAAGGACTCGGCCTCATGGCCCTAGAAATCATCAAAATCATCCCAGACCTAGCCGGGAAACTTGGCTCAAAGTTCCTCGAGTTGGGCTTGTCACTCGGCAAGTCAATCGGAAACGGCATGATCGACGGCGTGAACCTTGCGATCGACGCAATCGCGAACCTAGCCCTCGGACCCGCCGGTCGTCTCCTCTTCGGGAAGATTGACATCCCCAACATTCCACACCTAGCCAACGGCGGCATCGTCACCGGCGGCGCGACTCTGGCCATGATCGGCGAAGCGGGACCCGAAGCCGTGATCCCTCTCAACCGTCTCGGAAACATGGGCAACACCTACTCAATCACCGTCCAAGCGGGCGTCGGAGATCCTCGAGAAATTGGCCGTCAAGTAGTCGACGCGATCAAACAATACGAGCGGACCGCCGGACCCGTCTTTCAGGCGGCCTAAATGTCAAACATCGCCCCCGCGATTGTCGAGATCGAGTTCAACACCTCGTCGACTCTGCTCAACTTCACACTCAACGACGCCACAAAAGGAGTCCTCAACGGTACGACGTACCTCCTCGGCGGAGTCGTGTTCGTTGACGTCACAGACCGCGCCTATTCAACCTCAATCACCCGAGGCAAGAACCAAGCCCTCGGCCGATACAACGCGGGAACGTGTGTCGTCGTGCTCGATAACGAGTTGGCAGAGTTCGACCCGACAATCCCCGCACCACCGACCACGACATACCCCTACGCCGGCCAGATCATCCCCGGCCGACGCCTACGCGTCACCGTAGGAACCGAACTCATCTTCTTCGGAGTTGTCCAAGATTGGGATCTGGCGTACCCACTC
>Ga0181351_1000632_pt1 | contig 10335 bp, 19 predicted proteins | sample Su13VDMM15SD_FD_170485 | JGI IMG/M metagenome (GOLD analysis project Ga0181351, IMG submission 170485) | Freshwater viral communities from Lake Michigan, USA - Su13.VD.MM15.S.D | ecosystem: Environmental > Aquatic > Freshwater > Lake | place: USA: Michigan | collected 2013-07-16 | reverse complement strand
GATTTTGTTTAAAGAAGGATCGGGAAGTTTAAAAGATTTTGAAATTTGCATATTACCCTTCAGTAATTTCTGTAACTGTCATCTTCTCAGGCACAGGTTTTGTTACTACAGCTTTAGGCAACTCTGCAGCTTTCAAATCTTCAAGCTTAGTAACAGAAATTTCTGTTTTACTAGTAACAACGCCAGCAATCCTCATGTATTCTTTCACTTCGGCAACATTAACGATTTGATAACCTACAGCTTTGCGGCCATCTTTAACTACTTTCACAGCACCATTAGCTATGGTCTTGATATGCCACATATAAGTGGAAAGACGATACATTTGAATTTGATCACCTAAAAGGTTTTCAATTTCTTCTTTTGAAACAACTTTACCTGAAATCATTACGGTCAATAATTTCTGAAAAGGCTTTAGTTTAACTTTTTTCACAGTAGCGGTTTTCGCCATAATATAAAACTCCAATTTAATTAATAAGAACAACCATCATAACACAAATCTGCCTGAAAGTCAAGCAGTTCTTCGGCAATCATCGGTAGTATACCGAAAAACGATTGGCGAATTCTTTTAGGCAATCCTGCATACGCTGATTGCGGGGGCGGATATCGGAAAAGCAGGTTCGTGGCCCACGATAACGAATGCGAAACTTCTCGCCTTTTTTGTATAACAAAGCTTTCACTTCATCCAGGTAATCAATAGGAATATTTTTGTAGCAAGCCATTTCACGGCGGAGATTTACGAAAGGTGTTAGGTTCATATTAAGATCCAAAAATTCGTTCATTCATGGTTTTAACCTGCAATTCTTTTGCAGAATATTCAACCGGTACTTTTTGTCCATGTTTCATAACATAGGCAATATCAAATGAATACACCGAACCCATTTCGGTAAAGGTGCCTTCAATTTCAGCCATGCGAATTGTACTGGATTTATTATCTAGAATTGTGCCGTACCAGCCATTACGCATTTGGATACGATCACCTTTTTTAATTTCTTTTGTCAACATATTAAGCCGCCATTTTCATCATAATTGTAGGGAATTTAGGAATCGGCACAAACTTGCTAAATGCCGATGGCCCGTTAGGAACATACTTCACAAAGCCGGATGTATCTTTCTTAGCTTTGCCTTTTGCATACAGGCCGACAACAACACCTTTTGGATCCAGGAAACGGAGGTCTGATTCATCGCCGTTAAACACAGAAAGTCCATTCCAGAATTCAGGCATTGGTGAACCTTTCTTGAGACCGAATACGGTTGCAACATTCATGCCAGCACGAATTGCATTTAGTGTATCAAGAGCATTACCATCAGCTTCAGAAAATGTCAGCTGATAATTTTTGATATCTTTCACTTTACGACCAAGAACCTTGGTGTAATCGTAAAATTGGATTTCAGGAAATGCCATAAAAATATTGGTGTATGATTGTTCGTTAACCAGAACCTCATACTTTTCCCATGAAAGGTCAGAAGTACCGTTCAAACGAAAAACAGGAATCAGGCCTTTTTTTGCAGCCTGTTTAATTCCTAATTGAATGTCTTTTACCAATAAATTCATAAATGTAATACGATCCTCGAAAAACATTTTTGTTTTACGGATTCGTGCTTTTTGAATGGCGTTTGTTGTTTCGCCTTTTTTGAACATACCGCCACGACCTGCGGTGTTCAAGCAAGCTGCGGTGCAACCAGCGGTTGCTTTTGGACAGGTGTTATAACCTGACAAATCAGCAGGTGCTAAATGCAAGATAAAAGTCAAATATCCAATTGATTGACCCTTGAGGGTCTTGGGATTGCCCGTAGATAATAATTTCAAAATACTTCCTTTTTTTAATCAACAGGTACCATTATACACGAACCATGGTAGGTGTCAAGGATTATCTGGTAGTGTTGTAAAAAAACAACACTATCTCCGCATCGTTGCCTGGTCTTTTGCTTCTTCCTCTGTAAAGATAGGAACTGCATTGGACTTGTGTAGCGTGCCTATCCCCAACATTTTAGACCCTGTGTATACGACCCCCTCAACTTTTTTGGTCGCCGTTCCTACAGACGTTCCTACAGAGGGATAGTCGGGGGTTTTGCGACTAGCTAAAACAACCCCAAGATTAGGTCGTTTAGTAGATACTAAAGATTTCTTAGACTTGGTAAAGTTAGTCTTAATACTATTGATTTCTTTAAGCCAATCATTATATTCTGCCATTTCTTTTTTGGTTTTATTTTTAATATACTTTTTTGGCGATTTGGTACTAGTATAAATCATAATGAATCCTTCACAGCCTCAATGTGTTTGCATTTACCGCGATAACCAAAACCAACGCAGCTGCATGAAAAATAACGGTTATCCGTAACTTCTACAGTATAGTCTTTATCGTTTGAATTTACATTAAATAATTGAACATTTTTAGGAATAATACGTTTAGTATTATCCTTCTTTTCGTCTTTTATTAATTTTGATAATCCATCATGCTGAATTTTAATAAACTTCCGCCTAGACTTACTAAATTCTAGTGGAGTTTTTAATTGATTAATAATGCTATCGCCCTCTTTAATATAGGCGATTAATTTGCCTTTATTATTGAGCAAGTAGGTATTATTAGGGACTTTATAATCGCAGTCCCAAACGGTGATTTCTTTGATAATTTCCATACCACCATTATACACTAATGGTGGCTGGTGTCAAGCCCTCTGTTGTATTAAAACAACACTACCCTTTTAGTAGCTGTTGCTCTCCAGATTCCCTTATATCTTCCTCAAATGCCTGTAATTTCAGGCGGTTCAATTCACGGCGCATAGATTCCAAATCACCAATATTGTTGTCAATTAGAACTTCTAACTTAGCAATTTTCATTTCGATTTCTTTAAGTAACATTTTCTTCCTCATCTTTAAGCATACGATACGTTGCTTTGTCTTTGTGTTTCTTACGAAACTGTTTAAGTGTTTCTCTATCTATGTTTTTTTTAAACTTAGATTTTTGAGTTTTTTCAATCTTAGAACCGCCGACTATCATGTGACTAACCTAAAATATGGTCTGCAATGTTTAATTCAATTAATTCCTGTGGTGTAAAGTATGCATCACTTGGTCCAAGGAGTTTTGATTTGATGGTACGAGATTCCAAACCGGAGGCATCTCGCAAAATATTCATCATTCGTTCATTACAATACTCAGCTTCTTTCATTGCTGCTTTGATATCATGGTACTTATTTTCCATAACATCCGAGAATTGGTGACACATGATACCTGTGTTAGGTGAAACGTATCTCTTTCCTTTTGTGCCACAAGCAAAGATTAGAAAGGCTGCGGACATGATTGATCCTGTGGCAATAGTAACAATAGGATATTGACTGGTACGCATAATATCAATCAAAGCAAAGGCCTGATATAAATCACCGCCAAACGAATTAATATACAACTTCAATTCTTTACCATTTACATGAGAACACATATTTTCATACATGATCCATTGTATAGCTTTCTTTACATTATCTTCTTCAATATCACCAGAAAGGTAGTGGGTACTATTTTGCAAAAACTTAAGCTGAATCTTATCTTCTGCTGGTAAAAACTCTTCTTGTACATAACTGTGCTTCATTCTTTTCCTATCACTTTTGATTATTTAGATTTTAGAGAATTCGTTAAGTTAAAATTGTAATTCCTGGACCTACATTCAATGGTGTTCTATCTGATATCCATGGGAAAACACCATTATACTTCTCACTATTGATTCTGTTACCTTCTTCAAAAAACTCTTTGGTAACGGAGTTTGGATTTCCATCTAATCGGTAATTCATTGTGTGTGCATTGGTACAAGCAAACTTTGGGAAATGACTTTTTAGATTAGTAAAGAATTGCCTATCAGCACCCCATTGTGCGTACCATGCATGACCAATTTTAACAGCAACATCACGCTTAACTGCAAACGATGAGGTGTCGATATGATGTACTTGGTCATTAAAGTATACTGGCCACTTACCTAGTGATTCGCAATTGTCATCACAGAGGTATTTGCCATCTTTGTCGTATATCTTTCTTAGGGAATAAGCCCAATCATTACCTTCTTTAATTTTGTTAACTAGTTTTTCCACATGACATGGATCATACCAATTGTCCTCATCAAGGTAACAAATGATATCAGCATTAACAAGGAAGGAACAGGCAGCGTATACACGATGCCCATACCAGCCCTTGCCAACATTTTCTTCTAATGTGATTGTTCTAACCTTACTATAACCAAGAGTCATTCTTGTAGCTGATGGAAGATAACCATCAATGAAAACATAATGAATTAGGTCATGGTAAGTTTGAGTTTCTACACTTTTAAGGCAATCACGAAACTTAGGATTACCAATTGTTGGCGTCACAACAGCTACTTTCATAATTACACCGGAATGTCAATTTCAGGGAAGGCTTCTTTACAGATTTTAGCCGTTAGGTATTTGATACCCAAATCTTTCTTCAATATACGAACAAGCAAATCAGCTTCATCTTTATGTAATGCTTCAAGGATGACAATCATCAATTGTTCCTGCTTCTTGGTTGTGATGGCTGTTTTCATTGGATGATTAGTGATGAACCTATACATCTTGTTCATTTCACTATCAAGGTATGCGAAATTTAAACCAGCGGGTTCAACCGCAGGCCGATATGGTGGCGCCTGAATGTCAAATTTAACATGAGGGTTTAATCCCATAATCAAAAATTCTTTAAAACGTGAATCAGCGTGTTTGCGTAAAACTGCAACCCGAGCTTCACGGGTGGTCGCTTTGTCAAACTCTTGGAATATTTCGGAATATAACAGATTAGAACTCATTTATTGACCCAATTAAATTAGTTAGTCGGTTTGCTATCATATAATTCAAAAACACTTGTTTGGTATGAACCTGTGTAGTTTCATAGGTATCTATGATACTTTGTTTTAGGGTTTCAGGTATTTGTGTTAAATCAATCAGCATTCGATTACGATTGAAATTACGCAACATCAACTCATTGCAAAAATCTTCTGGTGGTTGGTTCATCCATTGCCCAATCTTCACTTCTGTAATTGATTTCTGACGAATGCCATCAACGATTACATTATCTGCACTTAGAATATTTGGAATACCATCGCCTTTATCACCACGAATAATCATCTGTTTCAATTGAGCCGTTGGGTCATTTTCTTTGATAAACTTCTTCATAATAGGTGAGTATTGGTCAACATTTGGATATTTCTGTAATTGAGCAAAGTCTTTATCGGAAGATAAAATCATCACTTTACCAGAACCAGAATATCGTCTCGTCAATACACCAATGATATCGTCAGCTTCTGCTGTGTCAACATCAAGCACTTTATATGGTGAATGATTCCTAAGCTCATCTTTGATTTTATGTAATACTTCAAAGATAGAAGCCCAATCATGGCCAGAAGCTTCACGGCTTTTCTTACGGAGGCCTTTGTAAAAAGGAAAGATATCACGGCGCCAATATTTTCTATTGTCACAGGCGATAACAACTTCCGGACCATGTGATTCTTTAAATTTCTTCACATAGGTACGGATAGTATTGAGGATCATATGGCGAACCAAAACCTCATCAACAGGAGTTTTAGAAGAACCAATTTGTTCCATCAAGTTAGCAATCGCAACTTGGTTGTAATCAAAAATTATCATAATGATCCATAGTTTATTTTACGACTTTCAATAATATTGTATCACGATTCAGACGACCATTGAGGCAAGATTCTTTTGCTCTTACCGATTCAATAACATTACGCAAGAATACTTTAGACCCCTTTACAATTTCAGGCAATATTGCCTCTGGTTTTCGTAAGGTCTTTTGCACAGATTTCATTTCACTAAAATTAAGCAGACTTGTTCCTTTGATACTAAAACCAGCAGCATCTAGGGTGTGATAAACACCTAGTTTCCTAGTTTTAATATTAAACACCCACAGCTGTGTTGCACCAATAATTGTCTTAGGCAACTCCGACTTTAATTTAAATTCATCATTAAATTCACAGAATTGTACTTTTGCAACTAATTGATCGGCAGATACAGCTTTGCGTTTGCGAGGTTTTCTGGTGAGTTTAGACGCTGCACTTAATTTCATTGCATCGGTAATAATTAAATCACAGAATGCCACAATCTTTTTTAATTCTGGTTTACTGAAATTGGAATAACCTTCTTTCAGTAAAGAATCGTTGGTGTTTAATACTTCATCAAATTCAGCTCTACGCTTACGGAAGATTTCAATCAGGCGAGTAGCGTGCATTGCCTTAACTCTATCGTGCATAATACCGAAAGGCGAAGTTTGCTTCGAGAATCCACTAGTAATGTAATCATCAATAGCACCTTCCAATTCTCCTGCAACTTCAGAGACTTTTTCCGCTAGTCGGTCTTGTATGGTGACTACTGGAACTTTTTTTGTATCCTCGGTTGTTTTGGACTCATCCAGAGACATTAACTCGGTAACAGTTTGTTTAAGATTACCAACGGTTGCTTCAGGTAGAATTGTGCCATTGGCAACAATACGACACAAGAAACCTATTGTAATATAGGTCTTGCTAGTATCCAATTTGCCTAAAATTTTATGTTTCTTGGCATAATCCGCAATGTACTTAGCCGCAGTTTTAGCATCTTTACTAGAATGATACCAATTCAGAGCTGCCGAAATCTCACTTTGAGATTCCAATTTTTCATATTTCGGTTCTGCTGACTTACCTAAAATGCGGTCAATCTCAGCCGAGTTTTTTGTTTGCCTTGCCATTTAATAATTCCTCATAAGTATATTTGCCATAGGAGTCTATGAACATAATACCATTTACCGTTTCTTGTACCGTTTTACTTATGTACTTAGCAGCCTTCAAAACCGATTTTGCATCAGGAAATACGGCACACTTACCAAACATTGCATTTAATACATCTGGATTTAAATCATATGCCATCGTATCATCATTAAATGTGCCGTAGAGGTAAATGTAATCATCCTCTGAATAGGTAACTCGGTAACCATCTTTTGTGATTAGAATATAAACGCCATCTTCCATCATCGTTCCAAAGTCACATAATCTCCGAAGTACTTATCGAAAACAGCTACCAAATTCTCATAATCACCAGCCATCATTTCTTCCCGAATTTGCGTGGCATCCAAATCTAATTGTTTGGCAAATCGTACGGCATAACCCATTAAGGCATATGCATTGCCATCAGGACCGGTCAGGTCGATTACTCTTTCATATGCATCTTTTTTATTGCGAATCATAATAAATCTCCGTTGGTTAACAGTACCATTGTATCATAGTATAAGACTAATTGCAAGACAAAAAAAAGATAGTGTTGTTTTTACGCAACACTATCAGGCAAATGATACTTTCAAATAAATTCAGGATGCTTTGTGGGACCAACTGGATTTGAACCAGTGACCCATTTCTTATGAGGAAATCGCTGCTAACCTGACTGAGCTATAGTCCCACAAAGCATCCTTTTGAAAAGGATGAAAACATTATTTTCTCACCTTTAATAAATTTTGTTTAGCAAACTCAGCACGATTAACTAATTTATCTGGACCGTGTTCACTGTTAACAACAAAACCCTCTGGCTTAGATTTTTTACCTTCAATATGGTGGTCATAGTCACCCTCATGTGTTTCTAAAGATTTAACCAAGTGATTCTTTGCTTGAGCTAAGTGGTGGTGCATTGATAACAAATTAGCATAGTGTTGTTTGTTCTTTTCAACGTGAGCATTTTGTTCTGCACCTTCAGCAGTTTTAACTGCTTTCGATTTCTCAGTCTTAACCTTTGATGCTTCTTTTTCATGATGAGCAGCAAGATGTTCTTTAAATCCTTTTACATTTGGTACTTCATCATGGCGAACTGTCTTGTTAATGTAAGTTGAAAGATGACCAACATCACCAGAATGTTTTGGGTGAATAGCATTATACATTGCATGACCATGGGTTTCATGAATCTCTTTTGCTGCATTCATGTGTCTTTGAAAACCTGATTCGTTTTCTTCAGAATGACTAACCTTTGATGTATCATGTTCAGCACCATGTAAGTGTACATCAGGATGATGTTTGAATTGACTTATATCTACATGAGGAGACGATGATAAACTTGCAATATCTTTACCATGATACTGTTGGTGAACAACTACACCAATCTTTGATCTTTTAATTGCTTTGGCGTGTTGACCCTTGGCTGTGTAAGTAATTGTATTAGGTGTGAAAGAAACATCACCCTTTGCTTCAAGAATAAAAGATTCGTGAATCCTGTGATCTTCGCTTGTATGCATCAAATCACCGTGAAATACTCCAGTTTTTGGTGCCACTTTCTTCAGGTGATCGAGTGCGGTATGTAATTTAGAAGCAAGACCTGGAGCATGACCATGATTTCGATCAATATCTTCATGAGTATGGTTGATTTTTGGATTCTTGTTACCGATAGATTTAGTGGCAACGAAGAACTTACCATTCTCAGGGTGATGACCAAAAACAATTGCTGGAGAACCATCATACTTCATTGTCAAGTTGGAACTTTGGCGTCCAGCTTTCATATGAGCATGAGCATTCATTAAAGCAGCATGAGCTTGTTCAAATCCAGCGTGACCATGCATCAATGGACGATCTTCTGGATGAGTAATATGCTGAAGTTTTCCACCTGCTTCAGCTTCTTCTTTTAGGAATGATTTAAAATTTAACATTGATTTTCTCGATTACTTTATAAAAGTATAAAAAGTTATCTTATATTTATATTAAAATAATTTACTACTTATACAAAAATATAACTGGTGCGAGTGGAGGGACTTGAACCCTCATTCCTTTCGGAGACAAATTTTAAGTCTGTTGCATATACCAATTTCGCCACACTCGCATTACTGGCACCCCCAGCAGGAATCGAACCCACATTAAGGGAGTAGAAATCCCTTGCATTATCCATTATACTATGGGGGCATTACTTGGTGCCTCGGGTCGGACTCGAACCGACACGGATTTCTCCACTGGCTTCTAAGACCAGCGCATCTACCAATTACACCACCAAGGCTTTACCTACGCATCTTCCAAGTGTATTCTTCACCACTTGGGAGTTTTCCATCTTCTACTGAATCAACACCCATCTTACCGACTTGATTTGGATTCTCACCAACCATGGTAACAAAACTATACCGGCTTTGATTTCTTAAACCACTTACTGTTTCCAATGCAGATTCCAGCGTATCCTCATTATAGGATCTAGCTTCACCATATTCATTTGTAAAATAAATTTTATACATAATCACCTTTATAAACCTTGGAGCGAGATATCAGAATCGAACTGATAACAACAGATTGGAAATCTATAGTTTTACCATTAAACTAATCTCGCCTACTTAAACTATGCTACTTTATCTAATACGAATTTTAAACGATCCGCAGCGAAAGATGCGGCAAACGCTTGAGGTTTTACCAGAGGGATAACATTACACATACCTCTGATATACCCAACTGCCTCATTGATAACGCATGAACTACCGTGCATTTCATCAGGATTAATATCCAAATGTACCTCAACATCACGGTCTTCCAAAACGTCTTTCAACTTCAAATACAATTCGGCAATTTTGTATACCTCATTCATTAATCGCATTCTTGGTTTGTCTTTTCTTTGATCCCAATCTCTTTCAGTTTGGACTTCACCAAAGATTTTACAACCATTCTTACCATTAATATGTACTACAATAGCTAAAGTGTAATCAGCATACCAATCTTTACCAATGAGGAAACGAGCCGAGTCCGCACCGATATAAATCTTAGTCTCAGGACTTTGTGCTTCAATAAACTCTTTCACTTCATTAACATCAATCTTACGCATGATTACTACTCCTTTTAAAAACTTGGAGCGGGTAGAGAGAATCGAACTCTCAAATATTCCTTGGCAAGGAATTAGGTTACCTTTACATCATACCCGCATAACTGGCATCTCAGGAAGGATTCGAACCCTCACTAGCGGTTTTGGAGACCGTTGTGCTGCCATTAACACCACCGAGATATAAAACAACAGGATAGATTTTAACGGTTCAAATTAGCAGTTTGATGTTTTAAATTTGCTGTTACTATCCTAAAACTTGGTACAGAGTATTGGGCTTGAACCAATGACCTACGCCTTATCAAGACGTTGCTACTACCAACTGAGCTAACTCTGCAATAATACTTGGTAGGTCCTGAGAGAATCAAACTCCCACTTTTTCGTTCGTAGCGAAATGTAATATTCATTTTACTAAGGACCTAAAACTTGGTGGACCGTGAGAGAATCGAACTCTCAATTTCTGGTTGCAAACCAGATGTGTTCCCATTAGCACTAACAGCCCGAAACTGGTCTGAGTACAAGGA
>Ga0181351_1000631_pt1 | contig 10343 bp, 10 predicted proteins | sample Su13VDMM15SD_FD_170485 | JGI IMG/M metagenome (GOLD analysis project Ga0181351, IMG submission 170485) | Freshwater viral communities from Lake Michigan, USA - Su13.VD.MM15.S.D | ecosystem: Environmental > Aquatic > Freshwater > Lake | place: USA: Michigan | collected 2013-07-16 | reverse complement strand
GTCAGCGTCTGTTTATGCTTAACACCCAAGCCCTCATCCGGTCTGGGACTGCCTCTTTCCTGTCTGACAGTACTGAAACAACCGTTCGCAAGAAACCCAAAACCAAATGAGTGAAGTAATCCCATCCGCCTCAAGTCCCGCACCTAGCTCTCCAGCCGCGGCAGCGCCGGCTCCAGCTAGTTCGCTAATTGCTGCATCAACTGCACCAGTTGCGCCGTCATCACCAGGATCAAGCAGCCCGGGAGCAGCAGCTGCTACTGCTCAGCCTAGCGCATTCTCAATTTACGCCGAAGGTGGATTGCACCCAGATCTTGCAAAGCTGGTCGCCGGCGATGAGTTCAAGGGTGCTCGCAGCGTTCTCCAGAAATACGCCAAAGCCGAGGATCCCAACAAGGCACTAATGCTTGGCCTGTCTAACCTCAACTACTTGGCCAGCCAGAAGGGACTTGAGCCATTGCCGGCTGACGCACCTGACGCAGTCAAAACTGAGTTTGAGCAGAAGCTCCGCAAGATCACCGGCGCACCGGAGAAGCCAGAGGATTACGGGTTCAAGCGCCCAGAGGGAGTGCCTGAGAATATGTTCAGCGAGGAATACGCCAACGAGGTGTCCAAGATCCTGCACAAGCACTCCGCTTCGCCTCAGCTGGCCAAGGATCTACTGGCATTCGACGCCACCTTCGGTCAGCAGAAGCTGGAATCGACCAAGCAAGGTGTTGTCCAGGCTGCTCGCGCCGAGCTTAGTCGCGTCTATGGCAACAAGCTAGACTCTGCTTTGATGGATGCCGAGCGTGGAATCGACATCGCATCTGGCCTGACCAACATCCCGGCGGACTCGCTTCGCCAATCGGCAACCAACAACCCGATGATGATTCAGCTGCTGGCTGCAATCAAGACCGCTACAGCCGAGGACACTCGCGCCGATGGTCAGCCGGCGGGATCCTCCCGTAGCTATATTGAACAGGCCGATGCCATTATGACCGACCCCAGCAATCCGTATCACGGAGACTGGAAGAGCGGTGATACTGCTCGCCAAGGCCGCGCAAGTGCTGAGCGCCAGCGCTTAATCAAACTACACCTGGCTACAGGACGCTAATGGCACGCAAGAAACGTAATGATGTAGATCTGGATGAGCAGTTGGATGAGAGTCCAGCTGCCACCCAGGCGCCGGCAACCAAGCGTCACTACCTTGAATTTAAGCCCAGGCCACAGCCTGTTGACGCAGACGGCAATCCCTTGCGCTGGTATATGCTACTCGAAAAGAAGCAGCCTAAAAAATTAAATATAAAACCGCTTGACGGTGATAATATATCGCAGCAGTAAGTAAGGAGCAAGGTGCGCTCACCCGGTTTACCGAAGCGTATTAGCAAGCTGTCTCGGCTCATCCGAGGCAAATGCCGTGTAGGCCCGTAAGGGATACCCGAATGGCGATTGGTACGAAACCTAACGTCAGTTCACAACCTTTAGAACCTATACTACAATGCCTGCTTTATTTGAAATCGGAAAACACGTCCAGATCGACTACGAGCGAGTCTGGCAACATCGTCTCCAGGAGACTGCCTCCCACCTCGCTGAGTGTGTGACCAAAGTCCCTGTTAATGGCGAACGCAAACGCATCTCCCAGCTGTCTCAGCAGGGTATGCGCGAGATCACCGGGCGTGCGCTGCCCACCATTGCCGCGGCTCCGGCTACCAATGTTCGCTGGCTTCTGTGCAAGAAGTTCGAGAACCCCCAGCTGATCGATGAATGGGATGAGGCCGATCTCGGTCTCCTCGCCACTCCTCAGTCCGCTTACATTGAGGGAGATGTCTTCGCCTACAATCGCCAGATCGATGCCACCATCGTCTCGGCGCTCAACGGTAATTCCGTTACCGGCGACGAAGGCACCACGCTGACCGCTCTTCCTAACGGACAGATCATTGGAAAGAACTTCGGCGCCTCCAACACGGGTCTTACCTTCGCCAAAGTGGCCGAGGCGAAATACCGCATGGACAATGCCTTTGTTCCCCAGATGAACCGCTACTTCATCTGCTCTCCCCAGGAGGAGTTGGATCTCATCACCAACGTGATTGAGCTTAAGTCCAGCGACTTCACCCAGGTTCAGCCCATCACCGATGGCAGCCTCAATGGCAAGACCTGGATGGGCTTCTACTGGAAGACCCAAGTCCGTGACTTGCCTATCTCGGAGGCTAACACCCGCCGCGGTTTCGCATTCCACAAGGACTACGTCACCTTTGGCGACGGCGAGCGCCGCGTTACCATCGACATCCTCCCCACCGACTCCCACGCTATCCAGATCCGCAGCCGTTGCCGCATGGGCGCGACTCGTCGTCAGGAAGAGGGTGTTGTCGCTATCGACAGCTATCACGCTTAATCATTAACCCAATAGGAGACTACTAACATGGCTACACTATACGGCGCTCTTGCCGCTCTACAAAACAGTCCTTCCAACAAGACCCCAGTTGGGCCTTTGGAGGCTTTCCCTAACACCCGCACGCTGCTTCTGCGCTATACTCAGACTGGTTCTGAGGCTGCCAGCGACATCGTTCGTCTCTATAAACTGCCTCCCGGCGCTATTGTCATCCCACAGCTTAGTGCTGTCACGAGCAGCGGCGTGAGCGCAACCACCGCAACTATCACCGTTGGCGACTATAAGCCAGACGGTACGGTTCTGGATGCAGACCGTTACTCGACTGCGCTGGACGTTCAAGCTGCTGGCGCTGACTCCTTCACCGGAGGCGCTGCTGCTGCCACTCCGTTCGTTACCACGGAAGATTCCTGGCTCACCTTCACCTACGCGACCTTGACTGGTGCCGTTACGGCGAGTGCGACCTTGGATTTCCGTGTTGTGGTAAACTTCCCTCGCTAAGCGCTAGGGACGTACGATAGTCCAAACAATGCCGCCTCTGCTCTTACCGGGTAGGGGCGGCCTTTTTTTAACCTAAATCAGTTCTACCCATGAGACTTTCCGCATTCAAATCAGCAGCAGTAGTCCTCTCCGATGAGGATCTCGCAGCCATCGTCAACACGCCGACGACCACTTTCATCAACTCAGCTGCCTCGACCAATGCCACCAGCATCAAGGCTAGCGCCGGCACGGTGTATAGCATTGTGGCATCTAACCATAACGCCGCTGCCCGTCATCTTAAGATATACAACAAAGCCTCGGCTCCGGTGGTTGGCACCGATGTCCCCGTGCTGACGTTGAACTTGCCCACCGGAAACAACGCAAATGTACCCATTGGAGTTAATGGATTGCGTTTCAGCAACGGCATTGCGCTGGCATTGACCGTTTCTTCTGGTGATTCCGCTACCGATGCGGTTGCAGCTGGAGAAATCAAAGTAGCAATCAGCTTTAACTAAGCACCCACGCCTCCCATGCTCTTAAGCAAAACCGAGATCTGCAACCAAGCTCTGTCCCGGATTGGCGCAAAGACCATTATGAGCGTCAATGATGACGACTCAAAGTCTGCCGCGGCTTGCTTGAGCTTGTGGGAGGCTACTGTTTCCGAGGTTGGGCGCATGGGCGAGTGGCGTTGCCTTCGCCGGCGCACCAGTCTCACCAGGCTCGCCACCCCGCCAGCCTTTGAATGGCTGTACCAATATCAGCTTCCAGCCGACTTACTGACGGTACTTGAGCTTAATGGCGTGGCATACCATGGCGAGCCACAGGATGAGTGGGAGATTGAAGGCAATGTCCTCCTGACCGACGCCGAGGAGGCAATGCTACGCTACGTCGCCTACATCGAAGACACGATGCAATGGGACAGTCTGTTTGCTAACTCTGTCATCGTCCTATTGGCCGCCAAGCTGGCTGTGCCGATCCGCCAGGACGAACAGCTGATGATTGCGCTGATGAACGAATACCAGCGCACCTTGGGATCCGCTCGCATGAGAGATGGCAACGAGCGCAAGAAGCATCGCTGGAACCCCACCACCTGGAGCCGCTGGGTTAACTCCCGGTACAGCTCAACCATCGACTCATAGTAACACATGGCGCAACGCGGACAAAGCATAAGGAACCTGATCTCGTTTAACGCCGGCGAATTATCGCCGCTGCTTGATGCCCGTACCGATATCGACAAGTACGGCAAAGGATGCCGTCAGCTACAGAACGCTTTGCTTGAAACCTATGGCGCCGTCCGCCGCCGGCCTGGCACAAGGTTCGTGGCCGAGGCCAAGTTCTCCAACCGCAAGTGCCGGCTCCTTGAGTTTGAGTTCTCGGTGGCAACTCAGTTCATCATTGAGCTTGGTCACCAGTATATGCGCTTTTACAAGGATGGGGCGCAAGTGCTGCTGAGCGGCTCGCCCTACGAGATTGTCAGCCCTTACCTTGAGGCAGATCTCTATGCGGTGCAGCTAGTGCAGATCAACGACATCGTCTACCTGGTGCATGGCAGCTACGCTCCGCGCAAGTTATCCCGGCTGGCTGATACCAACTGGACAATTACAGAGGTGGACTACACCAATCCTCCGTTGCTTGATGAGAACATCACAACGACCACGATCACGCCAAGCGCTTTGACTGGTAACATCACGCTGACCGCATCTTCAGCAATCTTTACCTCGGCCAATGTCGGCTCAGTCTACAACATTAGCCATTTTCGAGCAGATGAGAGAGTTAGCAAAGCCATTAATAGCACCGGCAGCTCCGGCAACTTGCGGATATCCGGCTCCTACCGTTTTCGCACCACCGGAACGTGGTCAGCAACCATAAGGCTGCAGCGCAGCTACGATAACGGCACGACCTTCGAGACCATCCGCGAGTTTAGCTCAGGCGCTGACAGTAATTACGACATTGAGGGACTTGAGCCGTTTGATGCGCTGTACCGCATCAACGTAACCTACGACGGTTACGAAGTCAACAACCCCAAGGCAATCCTAGAGCTTACGGACATCTACTCGACGGCATACGTTAAGGTCACCGCATTCACCAGCACGACTGTCGTCTCGGCAACGGTGACTACGGCAAAAGGTTTGTACGGCACGACTGCCACTCGGTATTGGTCTGAAGGTGCCTGGAGTCCGCGGCGCGGATACCCATCAGCCATTGCCGTCTTTGAGCAGCGCATCTGCTACGCCGGCACTAGCCACCAGCCTCAAACCATCCGCGGTTCCGCAGTTGATGACTACGAGAACTTCAAGGCCGGCACCGACGATACCAGCGCATTTACCTACACGCTCGCAGCCCAAGAGCGTAACTCCATTTTGTGGCTCGTCGCTCAACGGGTACTACTGGTGGGGACAACTGCTGGCGAATGGTCTATCGGTGGGTCAAACGACACATCGCTCACGGCAAGCAACGTCACGGTGCGCCGGCAATCAAACTACGGATCAAGTCCGCTCCAGGCCAGGTTGATCAATGACGTAGTCCTCTACACGCAGCGTCTTGGCAACAAGGTGCGGGAGATGACATTTAGCTACGAGAAGGAAGGCTACCTCTCCCCAGATCTTACGCTGCTGGCCGAGCACATCACGGAAAGCGGAATCATTGACACAGCATTCCAGCGTGTTCCTCAGTCAATTTACTGGGGCATTACTGCTGCCGGGCAGCTTATCGGTATGACCTATGAGCGGGATCAAGAGGTAGTGGGATGGCATCGCCACCCAAGCCAAGGTCTCTTTGAGTCCATCTCGGTTGTTAGCACCGGCGCCGGCCATGATCAGATCTGGGTAGCGGTCAAACGCCAGCGGATGTCTGGTGGGGTGATGACCGATTACCGTTACATCGAAGTCTTCGACACCGCGGAGTGGACGGACAAAGCCGACTGCTTTTACGTTGACTCCGGTAAGACCTACTCTGGTGGCTCTACGTCCACGATTACCGGCCTCGCGCACCTAGAAGGTCGCTTAGTGTCTATTCTGGCAAATGGCAGCGTACAGCCCAACAAGACCGTAGCCAACGGACAGATCACGTTAGATACGCCAGCGACCAAAGCTCAAGTTGGCTTGCCGTACGAGACCATCATTGAGCCGATGCGTCTGGACTCAGACCCTGCCGCCGGCGTCACGCAGTCGCAAACCAAGCGCATTCACGAAGTCTCGCTTCGATTAAACAAAAGCCTGGGCCTGACCTATGGCGACGGCTTGACCGAGCGCCACCTGACGTTCCGCAAGACAAGTGACCCAATGGACTCATCTCCACCTCTGTTTACCGGAGACAAGGAGATTGAGTTTGATGGCGACTTCGACGTAGACCCCAGACTTATTATAAAACAGGCGCAGCCGTTGCCGCTTTGCTTGCTTGCGATCAATATCAAGTATTCCATAACCGGACAATGACCAACGAGCCGCTTAGCATTATTGCAGATCAGCAGACCGAGCAAGAGCTTCCGGTAACCCATCTGTTTGCACCTGATGTTTACTCACGCGAGATCTTTATGCCTTCCGGTATGCTTGTCATTGGGCATCAGCACCGGACTTCTCACCTCAATATCGTACTTACGGGATCCGCTCGCGTTCTGATGAACGGCTTAGTCCATGAGATCACGGCGCCATTTACCTTTAGATCCGGCGAAGGCGTGCGAAAAGTGCTGTATATCCTAGAAGATTGCCGCTGGATGACCATCCACGCCACTCAGGACACAGATGTTGATGTCATTGAGGATAAGATCTTGGATAAGGCGGCGCCAATTGAACTGGCCGAGGAGGAACTCAAGCAGCTGTTTCACGGTTCTGCCGGCTACGGTGCATTCTTAGAGCGCAATGGTATCACCGAGCAACAAATCACCACCGACTATAACAAGAATATGGCATTGGCCATGTCACTAAACCAAGAGGTCACCACATGAGTTTTGCAGTAACGGCAATATCTTTGGCAGTCGTCTCAACCGGCTTGTCTGTTTACGGTCAGATGGAAGCTGCCGCAACCGCAAAGAAGGTAGGCAAGTACAACGCCAAGGTAGCGGAGAACCAGGCACTCCAGACCGAGATGGATGCAGCTGAGAACATCCGCCGGCAACGCATTGCCAACCGCAAAGCAATGTCCATGCAGATGGGTAAGTTTGCAAAAGCTGGCGTCGTGATCAACGAGGGTACTCCGCTTGAATTGCTCTCCGAGTCTGCGGCCACTCTGGAGCTAGAGGTGCAGGACTACAACCGCAACGCTCGCGTGCAGGGACAGAATCTCCGCGCCCAAGGTGCAATGTCCATCTACACCGGCAATCAACAGGCACAAGCCTACCAGATAGGCGCAGCTTCCACCTTGCTGAGTGGCGCCTCCTCAGTCGCTGGCATGGGTTACAACATGGGAACCAAACCCGGTGGTGGGGTGCCAAGCGGTGCAGGATCAACTAGCTTTGGCTCAGGGTCAGCATCTAGCCAGGGTCTGACATTTAGCGGAACAACTGCTAGCTTTGGCAAATAATAAATAAACCCCATGCCTAAAATACCAACAGTTGCTCTAAGTGCGTTGCCAATGGCTGGTGCGCTAGGCCCAATGGCAAGCGAAAACACGGCTAACGCCGTCAATCAATCTATCGCCCAGGCCGGAGGCGCATTGGGGCAAATAGCTACCCAGATTTTCAACATTGCCCAGAAGCGTCAGGAGCATATTAACAAGGGCATCTTGGCCAACGAAGAGGTGATCTTTGAGAAGACGCAGCAGCAGATCATGCGTAACGCGGAGGAGAACCGCGGCAAACCAGAGACGTTGATGGAGATGAACCGAGTGACATGGGATCAGTATGGCACCGACCGAGCAAAGCGTGCGACCAGCCAACGCTACACGCGAGAGATGATAGATGGGCTTAATAATCGATACAGCGTAGGCATTGAGCGCCACAACACCATGTTTGCTGCCAAGGTGCAAGGGATACAGATTCAACAGGCCAACAGCTGGATAATGGGCAGAGCCGAGCAAAAGGCCAGCCAAGGCGATATACCCGGCGCATTTGCAGAGCTTGAAAACATGAACGTGTTTCCAGCCGAAAAGGCTGATCTCAAGGAGAAGTTTGCCCTTAATGACATCGTCAACAAAGTTAACACTCAGTTTAATTCAATTGGCCAAGGATCTACATCAATGCAGATTCAGCAGTATGCTCAGGTAGCCAACTACTTTACTGACAAAGACGAGAAAGGTAACTACACTTTTGATGGATATAAAGACAACAATGGGGAAACTGTAGGTAGTTTGCCGCTCGCAACTCGCAATCAAATTGAAAGTAAGGCTATGTCTTTATTGTCTCAAGCCAAGAATCAAGAGATGGCAAACATTAAGCCAATTCTTGAGGTGTTTGAGAAGAACGGAAGCAAGCTAGGAAACCAAGCCCTGCAACAGTCCATCCTGGCTGGCAACATAACCCAGGAAACAGCTGACAGCTATGCCTCAATCTTTAGCTCAGAGGCGGCGCGTGGAGAACGGAAACGGGTAAAAAAGGGACTGCCAAAACTACTGACCCAAGAAGCGAAATACCAAACGCTGCTCAACGATGTTGACAAGCTCACGACCGAGCAAGTTACCCGTCAAGTTGAGGCCGAAGGCATCTCCCCGGAACAAGGCAAGCGGCTGATTGGCGTTATCAATACCAACGCAATGAGCCAGATGGATCCCGAAAACCGTCTAGTGACCGACCGCGGCTTGCTCTACGTTGGAGACGACCCACGCACCTTCCTTCAGAAATACGCTAAGGACAATAAAGACATCAACAAAGAAGGCTCAATTGCAGACAAGGAGCGACTTCTCAAGGCAATCAACGACGCTCCAATGGCAGTCGAGACCAAGCGCCGCATGACGAGCCAGGCAATAGAACTGTTCACAATAGACTTCCGTGAGTCTTACAAGTCACCAGCACCAACTAAAAAGGGAGGATTCCTTAGTATTTTACACCGCGGCACAAAGCGGGAGATAGCACCAAGAGAAGCTGATGTACGCTCTTTGGTGTATCGTAATATGCGTGTCTTGGGTGACCTTGGAAAGCCTTACACGATTGACTATTTGATTCAAGCTGAGCGGGACATCACTTCCCATTTTGAGAACAAGCAGAACGGAGAGATGCAGCACGCCGCTCTTGAAAAGACACTCAAAGATAGGCTGGCCAGTTTTAGTGGACAAGCTATTGTCCGCGAGAACCTATTCGACTAAACGCATGAATGACACACTCCTTTACGGTGGACGCGAGCAACGCTTAACGGCATTTGAGCCCAATGTTCTTGAGGAGTTAAAGCAGAAGGAGGAGCAGCTTGCACGCCCAGGATATGTTGATGACGTACTAGACGAGGGCATCACGCAAAAGTGGCTTGCATCACGCACCGGGCAAAGCATGGAGACCATCCAGGCCAATGCGCCCGGCATTATCCGCAATTACTTTGGAGAAGACCTGAGCAACAAACAGGCGTACGACCGTATCGTTGAGATTGAGCAGCTTGCTCGCATTGGCGTTAGTGCATCGCTCGCACCAACGCCCGCACCTAGCTCTCCAGTAGCGCCGGCGGCGGCGCCAGATCAGAATGATGAGGACAAGGTAGACTACGGAGACTTCCAAGCGCTTCGTGCAGCAGCGTCCGGCTTCCAGGAGTCTGCGTTGATGGTTCCTTACGGAACATTCTCGTTTCTTGATGGCGTCATGAAGCGAGTGACTGGAGATGGCGCCGAGCCACCGATGCTCACCACCCCAGAGAATGACCGTTACTTAGCCAATCTAGCCAAGGATGCCGTTGCCGCGGCACAGAGACGCGAAGACAACAAACGCAACGCCGGCATTGATCCTGGTTACGATGCGGAAGGCAAAGCAGCCATTGAACTTTACCAGCGCACGATTGCGGTGGTAAACAAAGGCAATAAAGCCAAGGTAAAGGCATGGGTAGACAAACAGGAAAGCACCCCATTCCGCCAGACAGCTAACTTCTGGCTTGTGCTGGCCGAGGAGACCGATGCGCGGATGGGCGTAGACCCAGCTTTCGCTGAGACCAGCTTTGGTCAGTTTGCCAAGATGGCAGGATCCCTTCCAGCTACTGCTGCTCTTGCTGCCACCGGCTATGGCGGCGCCGTTGCAATGGGCGCAATGATGTTTGGTGGAGAAGAGTTAGAGCGTCGGCAAGTCGAGGGAGATCTGTTTGACCCAGCAGCAGCCGTTACCTCATTAAGCCTAAGCAGCATTGGCCAAGCTAGGCTCGAAACTCTAGTAAAGTGGGACGATGTCTTTAAGGGGGCATTCGGCAAGATTCAGACCGGCGGCAAGGCAACCATGAAGGACTTTGCCAAACAAGTCGTAGTCGTAAGCGCCGGCGAAGGTTTAGAAGAGCCAGGCCAAGGGCTGATCAGCGACACCGTCGCATCATTGACCTACGACAAAAGCCGCAATCCGCTCACCTTAGAGGCGCTGGAGCGTCGAATATGGGAAGGTCCC
>Ga0181351_1000630_pt1 | contig 10360 bp, 14 predicted proteins | sample Su13VDMM15SD_FD_170485 | JGI IMG/M metagenome (GOLD analysis project Ga0181351, IMG submission 170485) | Freshwater viral communities from Lake Michigan, USA - Su13.VD.MM15.S.D | ecosystem: Environmental > Aquatic > Freshwater > Lake | place: USA: Michigan | collected 2013-07-16 | reverse complement strand
GCCGGTTACATTGCCTAAATTTGTAGCAACGTAATTTGAATCAATCTTGTACAGTTCTGTGCCGGACACGGCATATGAATAACCGTTGTACTGCCACAAGCCGCGGATCGGCCCGCTGCCGACCGTCGTCTGAACCACCAGTCCGGGGCAGCGCGACAGGAACCCGCCTTCCTTCCCGCCGCTGCCTTCCGGCACGGCCTCTGGGAACAGGTTGACCAGACGGTTGTCGGCTGCGTTGATTGACCGAGCGACATAGGCGCCGCCAAGGATGGGCGTTTTCAATTAAAAGTTCCCGCTGAACACGTTGAACCGTTGGCGGGTTGCCACAATGCTGTACGGCAAGCTCATCACGTCGTCGGGGTTGTTGATCCGCTTAATGTTGCGCTTGGAGGACATGGCGATCCGCTGCACCTGGGGCGGCGGCTCCACGCCAAACTCGGCGGCAATCTCAGCCGCCAGATTGAACCGGAAGGCTCGCAGATAGCCCGGCGGGACCACCAGCGTGGTGGCGAGCAGCGCCGGCTGCGTAAGCTCCGTGACGCTTATGATGTGCCATTGCAGCGCCTTGGACGGCACGGGGTACACAGTCATCTCTATGTCCGACATTTTCATGTTGACAAACATGACTTGCGGGTAAGTGCTGGTCACCGTCTTGACCGCGATGCCGTTGTACTGCTGCTGGTTTATCATCTTGATGCCGAAACTGATGTTGTTGCTGGTATCGACAAAATAGGTTGAGTCGTCCACCAGCACGGGCCTGTTGCCCACAAAATTACCCGTTGGCCCGAGAGTGCGCGTTGCGGTATTGGCGGGCCAAGTGAACACCTGATCTTGAGTCGAGAAGACCGACAGGCGCTCGGACGACCAACTGTCGAGCATCTGATTCAGCGCCATCAGCGCATCCGCTGAAGTGTTTGCCGAGGGCGTTTCGCCTTCAGCCAATTGACCGATGAGCCGCAAGGCTCCGTTGATCTGGTCTCCCGCCGATGTCGTCACTCTACCAGCTCCTTACGCGGGCGACCGCGAGGTCGGATCAATTCATTGACCACGGGCGTAAGCAGCGCACCCGCGTCATACCGTTCCCAACCGTTCTTCTCATCGTACGCGGCCTCGGCCTCTGCAATGGCGACCTTGTTGCCGTGTTCAGGATGCCGCAAGTAGATGACCATGATAGCCCTTAAAAACCCGCCCCCCGGCGGTATTGCCAGAGGGCGGTAGTGCTTACGCTATCCGATAGACCGAGTACGCCGCGGTGCCGGTTTTGCGGAACAGGAACTGAGCCGCGCCACCCACACCCGCCGCGCTGCCGGTGATAGCCACAACGAGGTTACCCACGGCAGTAATGCCGGTGCCAACCGCTATCGTGACAAGACCGGTGCTGGTGCCAATGTTGATAACCCGCAGCGTGAAGGTGCTGTTGGTTTTCATGTTGGTCATTACTGCGTCAATCGCCGTCGCCGTAGGCAGGGTCAGGGTTGAGGCCGTGGTGGTCGGATCAACCACCAAGAGACCGCCCAGGGTTTGTGCGACCGTCAGAGTTGCGGTTGACGTTGCCGTTTGGGGCGCTGCTTGGACGTCAATTTCCAATTCATTCGTATTGCCATCAGTAAACTGATAGCCACCACCAACAGATGCGAGAGCCATGATTGTTTCTCCTAAAGTGTTAAGTTGCCCCCGCGGTTAGCGCGGGAGCAGTTTGGTTAGCCCCAGATCCGGCAGGCCATCGGCGGGCGAATGGTATTGAAACCGTACAGCACATCGACACGGCAAGGCATACGGTCGTTGTTGATGTCGTACTGACGCACGATCCGCATGGAGATGCCGTTATGGACTTGGCGCGAGGCCATGTCCACGCCCTGCGGCAGCAGAAGGTCAGCCGTCGCCAACGTGATCGCATTCTTGTGATAGACCAAGTTCTGCGGAAACACGGTGGACGCGGCGCCGACAAAAGTCACGGCAGCGTTGTTGGCGGGGAATGCGTCGATGGTCGCCAGCGCATTTGCAGCGGTATACATGGGCGGCGAGATAGCCATGTTCACCATGTCGCCACCGGACGCCGTTTGTGCTGCGGTCACCACAAACTGCTGCAGGCTTCCGGTGCTAAGACGGGTTTGCGGGTTGACCGCATACACGCCTGCCATCGTGAACACATCACCCACAGTAACTGTGGTGGATGAGGTCAAACCGTCAAGGGTAATGGTGGCTTGACCTTGGGCGCTAACCGTTTCGTTGACCAGAATGGTCCCCGCACGACTGCCCGTGGTGTGGTTGACGATCGACTGCGACATGTTTATTTCGTCGTAACCCAAAACACCTTCGCCCATCATGCCGGTCTTGAACTGGCGGGAAATCGTACCCGTCGGGTTGAAGAAACCGCTCAGGCCGTTCACCAGTCCCGCATTGGCCGCAGGATTCACGGTTGCGTAACGCGGTGACATAGGCGCCGCCGACTCGTTCAGCTTCTGTTGCGCTTGAAGCAGAACCAGCGCGGTGGCCGGCGTGGTGCCAGGCGTACCTACGGTGTTGAAAATGGACTTGTACGCATTCGCCACGTCAGCGTCAACACTCGACGCCAGTTGGCTGATACGCGGCTTGAGAACACGTTCCGCAAAGTCGTCCAACTGCATGGTCAGCTCGGCAGAGGTGAAGTTGATGCCTATATGCTTCTGGCTGGACACGGTGAGGGTCGTGAACTGCTCGTTGTCGTCCTGCACTTGCAGGGCGGCACCGTCGGTCACCAGCGCACGATCCGGCAAGCGGACACGCAGCGTGGCGCCAATCTTTGCACCTTCGACAGCAAAGCTGTCGTCGTACTCTTTGTTGACGTTGCGGGAGATGACCAGGTTGTTCTCGAGGATCTCGAGAGACTTCCTGGTTATCATATCAATTGTAAGCAGGCTATTTGCCATGAAAAACTCCTAAAAGTATTTAGCGGTTCCTCGCTTCCTGCTTTTTCACTTGTCTTGCTCTTTCAGCTTCGATCCATTGACTTGTGGTCATTGTTTTGATTGACCGTGGGTCTGTGGTGTCGTAGCCGCCGGAATGACCCCCGCGGGCAGTAACTGGTGAAATCGGCGCAGGTGCGCTAGATGTTTGTTTCGTAATCGGTGTAGAAGCGATCTTTGCTTCCAGTTTTCCTATCTCTTTAGCCTGCAAAAACGGGTCGGAAAGTCGGGCTATGCGGTCAGCTTCCTTGGGGTTCGTGCCGAGATAATATGCAATATCAGGGCCGTTATCCGAGGCTTGAATCGTCTGGGCCATCACTTGAGTAATTGGCAGCTTGGGGTTGTACGCGACTTGTTCAAAGTCCTCGTACTTGCTCCGTGCGTCCTCTTCCTTGTCGTGATAGTTACCCAGAAACTCTTGTTGCTGTTTCGCGTATTGTTGCTGCTGGACAATCTGCTGCGCCTTGGAAGTCGTCAAGGCTTCGACGTATTCCTCGGTCGTCGTAAACTGTTCCGGCTTGACATGCTCCACAGGGACGGGCTTTGGTGCTTCGGCCTGCCTTGCTTCGCGTTCCCACTTTCGTTGCTCTCTTGCAAGCCTCTTGCCGATGGCAGCGTCCAGATCCTCTTGGCTGAATAGCTTCGATTCCTTGACCTCACCTTCGGGTGCTGCTTCCGGCGCTGCTACTTCTGGGGCAGGCGCTGCCGTAGCGTCCTGTTCCGGCGCGGGTTGCTCCGCTATCACTTCTTCAGACATGGCTCGATTCCTGAGAATCCCTAGAGTGCCGCCCTAGTACGGTTTTTATCAATAGTATTCGTCAACGCAGATGAATCCGCTTCCACCGACGGCACCCGCGCCGCCATTGGTTCCCGCTGCCCCGGCAGTCCCGCCCGCGCCCACGGTGTAGGTGTACGTTGCAGCAGGAGTGGAAATAGTGATCTCGGCGTACTCGCCTTCGCCACCGCCCCCTGCAATTCCAACCGCAGACGCATTAGCAAACGCGACGTTATTCGTTGGTGCTCCACCGCTCGCGCCGCCGCCGCTGTTGGCAACGCCGATGTTTCCCGCGCCAGACGAAACGGCTGCGCTCGACGTTTTTCCACCGCCAGTCCCGCCACCCGCACCGCCAAAGACGTTGACGTTTGTTGCTGTCGCGTAATAGGAGTGGGCTGGAGAGCCGGGAGCACCGGAAATACGCAAGGAGGCAGTACCCGATCCCGCTGTTCCTCCTGCGCCGCCCACCAGGGCCGCCGCCCCGCTTCCAAAGGCACTAGCCGCGCCACCGTTGGCGTTGATACTGTTAAATGTTGTCGTTCCTCCTGTACCGCCAGAGGTTGCGTTGTTGGACGAATCGGCCCCACCCGCAGACCCACCGCCGCCACCCTTTATCCGCACCACAATCCTGCGGCAGTTGGCGGGAGTGGTGTATGTAGCAGCAGTCCCGGTCAGGAAGACCTGTCGAGTGGCAATAGCGAGGGTAGAAGTTCCTCCCGATCCTGTGACTGTGGAGCTAAATGTCCCCGTCGTTCCCGCAACGGGCGACGTTCCGTATGCCAAGATGTTTGCGGGCGTGATGCTGAAGTTGGCCCCCGCCCGCGCAATCGGGATAAGGTCCGTTGCCTGTGCGGGTGCGCCCGCTGCTAGTCCTGAGATCTTGGTATCGGCCACGTTGTTTCTCCTTACGCTTCAAGCAATATGGTACTCACCCCATCCTCGAGCAGGATGAAGCTAGAGTCTTCCAACAAAAGATCCCCGCCGGGGTGAACGGCGTCCGGTCTCGATTTACGAAACCAGCTCATCACCCGCGTTGCGTTGAGGACTATCAATTGAAGGGCTTCGTGTAGACGATGCCGCCCGCGCTGATCTGGATAGCCGACACGCGGAAGGGCGCACCGCTGCCCGCGGGGACCGGGAACCACATGGGCGTATAGGACGGCACCGGCGTGTCAGCGGTGGTGGCCGTTACGGCCTCACCCACTTTAATGTATGCGTCGGTCGTACACCACACCATTACGGTGGACGCTCCGGGGTTGTACGCCGTGGTGACCCCCGCCGTGCCGGTATAGGACACGCTGTAGCCCGTCGTGGCTATCGGATCTCGGACTACGGAAAGACGGTCAGTTGCCATTGTTACCTCACGCCAAGAATTTCAGTTTGTACAAGGTGGACAGATACAGATCGACAATGTTGTCGATCAACTGCTGCAACGGCGTGTCCGTTTTGTCGCACACGTCGTAGCGCACCGACTCGATCTCTTTGAGTTGGTCTTCCAGAAACTCAATGATGTTGCTGGTCTTCTTGGCCGACATCAGCGTAATGGGGCCGATCAGCCCGTTTCGGCCTTGGTAGGCTTCGGCAAATGCATCCGCATGGCCCACGATGCCGTTGTAGAACTTGTTCAAGGCTTTGTGCTTGCTGTAGCTGCGGGTATTGAGGTGTACGCTATGCGCCACGTCCCGCGCCAGAAACAGGATACCTACGAAGTCCGAGGCTTTCATTGCGGCGTCATTCCTTGCTGTAACATCTCTTGCGGCGGGGGCATCGCCCCTTGCTGTGGCATCATTTCCATAGGCATGGACTCCTCGCGCATCTCGGGCATCTGGCTCATCATGCTTTGCGATTCCATAGCCGCCGCGACCACACCCATTGCAATGTCTTGGATCTGTTCTTCGCTCATGCCCGCTTGCACCGCGCTGATCCGCTTGGTCTCGGCGTCGTAGGCTTTGACCTCGCTATCAAACTGCTTGATCTTCAGCTCTTGGGCTTCCATCGACTGACTGACGTTTTGCAGCATGGCTTGCATCTGCTGCATTTCTTGCCCCATTGCCTGCATCTGCTGCTGCGCTTGCGCCAGCTCCGGGGACATGTCCGAGTCGTCCATCAGTTTCGGGTCAATCGTCTTGGCAAATCGTTTGCTCATCTCTTGAGCGCCAGGCCAGTCCATGTTCTTGATGAACAGATCGCCGGCCACCGCCCACAGGTTTGGATTGCCTTGCAGAAGCCGTGACATGGCGTCCAGCGACTCCTGCCGCTTGGTCATGTAGCTCGGGCCGGTCGTCACCGCAACGTCGTACTTGCCGACGTTCGGGTTGTAGATCTTCTTGATCGTGGCGCCGGTCTGCTGGTCTACGATCTTACGCACCGCCTCTGGCTGCGTCGGATCGATCATGGCTTGATCTGTCTCACCGTCAATGCCGATGATCCGGGCGATGCGCTGCGTGTCGTAGATCCGCGGGATCATGTCGACAAGCTGCCGCGTTGCGTACCGAATGGCTCGCGCAAGGTTGTCGATGAAATGGTAGGTGCCGGTATCGCCCTGCCTCTCTCGCGCCAGAATAGCGCGGCCAGAGGTTTCGTTGCCTGCCGCGCCCAGACTGCTGTCGTACTGGCCGGTCGTGCCTTTGATGTCATCCGCGGCGCCCATCTTGGCTTGCAAAAGTCCGTTCTGCGCCAGAGGAGGCGGTGCGCGTTGAGGCAGAGGCAAAGGACCGCCCTGTCCATCGGTCACATCCGGGTTGACCTCAAGGTACGGCCAGTTGTTGATGTTGGCCGTCTTCCATTGCTGCTCGTAGCCCTCAAACTGCCCGCCGTAGCCGATGAACGGCGCTTTCGGGGCCAGCGCCAGCATCTCGGCCTCTTGGCTGACCCAGTAGTTGTACATCCGCTGCGCGTCCTTGGCATTTCGCACCAGACCGCTGACGTACATCCGGCCATCAATCTCAAATTCGTTGCCGATCACGCGGATGACGGGGATGTACTTGCCCGCCCAGTCGCGTTCCTCCAGCACCTCAAAACCGTTGGTCTTGCACCATTTGACCGTCCGAACGTCCACATCCCGCGTCTTGATAGGCAACAGGCCCATCATTTCAGCTTCTTTGGCCTCGGGCGACCCCTTCATCGCGGTGATGCCGCTGTGGTACTGGTTCAGCGTCTTGGCTTCGTGCTTGATGTAAAAATACTCGGCGATCCGCACCGTGTCCTGGTTGATCCATGCGTTCAGTTGTCCGTCGCCCACGCCGTAGGCAAGGCTGGACAGGGTTGCCGCGTCAGGGAACTGCCGTTCGTAATCGTCTTTGGTGATTTCTTGGTTGATGAAGCACCACTCGGCATCCGATCCGCACGGGTCTTGGATCGTCGGGTCCATGTAGACGCTAAAACTGTCCCGAATACGCCCGATCCGCAGATCCTGCTCAAAGGTGTTCTCGTCGCAGTACTCGGTCAGGATACGGAAGTACCCCTCACCAAAAGTTACTTGGTTGTCGCAGGCCGTGTCGTAGGCCACGTCCGCATCGGAGATGTACTCGATGTGGCGCACGATGCCGTTGAATATCTCGGCGACCTCTACGTCGGCCTTGTCATCCGCGGGGATAACCTTGCCGCTCGGCCTGTTCTGCCGCTGGTCGTTGGTCACTTGCAGCACATGCTGCGGGAGCTTATTGATCGTCAGGCAGGGACGGGCGTTGATCGTCTGGCCTTGGACCGAGCCGCGGGTAGCCAGCACATCAGCCGGCCATTGCCATTGGTTGTCGGGCGAGGCTGCGCGGAAGCGCAGGTCGTCCAGTTCGTCTTCGCGGGAATCCGAATACGCGGCGATCGCCATCGTGAGGCGAGTCCGCATAGTGGCAAGCATGTCGCCGTTGTCACGGTCACGCTTGGTGCCGCCGCTGGATACGGCGCCGGCTTCGTTGATGCCCGTGTTTTGATAGGCCACTACTTCACCGCCTTCTGCACGTCAGCCCATAGCGCACACGGCACGCCATCACGTTCCGCGACCGGCACCGCGCCGTGCGGCAGCGTAATCTCGCGGTCGTAGTGGCGCCAGGTGTGGGTGCGGGGGCCGTACAGAGGTATCGCGTACCCGGCAGCGTACAGTTCATTCATTTCTTGGCTTTGCGTTTGACCGAATACGCAATGGCGACCGCCTGCTTCACGGGCTTGCCCGCGGCGACCTCGGCCTTGATGTTCTTGCGGAAGGCTTCTTTGCTCGGCGACTTGACGAGAGGCATCATTTACCTTTCTTGGCCGTTTTCGCCGATTCTTTGAACGCCTTGGCGGTCGGTGCGCCGGCAGCGCCGGGTTTACGCATCTTCTCTTTACTGCCCGCCGCGATCCGGTCTTGCTTGGCTTTGATGTTTGCGTACAGTCCGTTTTTCATTCAAGCCCCCATCCAGCTGGTTGCACCGCGGTTTATGTTTTGGGTCGGCATGACGTGCTTCCGCTGCGCCTTGGCATCGGTCTTGATAATGCCAGGGAACAGCTTGGTCATGGCCCAGACGAACGCATCGGCGCGGTTGGGGCTGCGATCGCCCATGTAACCGTTGGTGGTCATCGAGCAAAGCTCATCTTCAAGCTCGGGAAACGTCCCGCCGAACCGGATCTTGCCTTGTTCAGTCAATGCCGAAACGGGTTCTGCTCGCACAGCTTTGCCTCTCGATGCGTTGATTAACTCGCATTTTAGGTGTGGATTTGCGCTTTTTATCACATGCCGGACCATTTCACCACCATAATTTTTTTCAGCAACGACCAAATCGGCGGCGTGCCGGTCGTAGGCGGTTGCAACGACGTTGGCCCAGACGCTCGGACCTGCCTTCATGGTGCAATCCTCGAGGACGTAGGCGCGACCGTCGATGCCCAGACCGGCGACCACGATGCCGATCTCGTCGTTCCCGGCGTTGTCGGTGTCGCCGCTGCCGGAAGGATCGACCGCGACTACGACGCGAAGCATGTCCGGCAGGCCGGAGGTCTCGCGGTGGGTGTCGATCATCTCGACGTTCCAGAGTGCGCCCGCGGCCACGTCTGCAAATTTGCCTTCAAGGAACCGCAGGCGCATCCGGGTCGGCAGGTTCTCCAGCTCCTTGATGTAGTCGGGCGGGAGGTTCTCGAGGTTGTCCCGCGGGTTGATGGTCATCATGGAGAAGTTTGTCAGGTCAGCCAGGGCTTTGCCTGATTCCGGCTCGATCTTCTTGACGAACATCTTGTAGGTCCAATGCGCCATCGAGGGCGGGTTGCAGTCGTAGAACGCCTTCAGGCGCATCTGCCGCTGCTGGTTTCCCACGACTGCCGTGCAGTTCTGCGCGAGGCGTGTGACGGCCATATTGCGGGCCGAAAGGGGTATCTGGCTGCACTCGTTGAAGAAAATGGTGGAGTACTCTTGCCCGAGAATCTTCTCGGTGCGGTCTTTGTCGTCCAGCCCGCCGAACCAGATCTGGGAGCCGTTCGGCAGGGTTGCGTACCAGTCGGTCTTGTCGAGGGTGTAGGTGAGCTGCGGAAAGCAGAGCGCCATTACCTTCGGAAAAGTGTCGAGGATGACCGAGGACTTGACGTGATTGAACCGAAACCGCAGGACGACGTGGCGCGACTTGGGCGCCAAGGTTGCCCGGATGATGAGCGCCCGGAGCGCCACGAAGGTCTTGCCTGACCGTGAACCGCCCACGAGCATGATGTGCTTGGCATCGCCGGTCATCAGGCCGGTGGCCCTGCTTTGGGCTGCTGTGGCGCTAAACAAGGTCGGTGTCCTGGTTGCTGATATGGATCACGATGCCGCCCCCGTCCTTGCCGGTGACCTCCTGCCGCATGGTCTCTGACCACTTCATTTGGGCTTTGGTCCACCAGATCATCGCGGTGGTGTCCTGGCCGACCGTGGCCTTGTTGAACAAGGTCTTGGCGACCGCGGCCGAGGCTTGAGCCTTGCCCAGTCCAAGCTCAAGGTCGTAGTGCTTGCGGAGCGTGTCAGGGGCGATGCCGATCAGCGCGGCGATCTGATCTTGAGGCAAGCCGAGGCCCGAGGCACTCTGTGCTTGTTGCCTTGTTTTGTCCGTTGGTCTGTGAGGTTTGATAAATGACATTCTTTTTAAGAACGCGGAATCACGCGGCTTTCTTCAATGAAATGAACGGATTACCATTTGATTCCAGCGTTGCTGTCTGTCCGGTGAATTCCTGCCAGCGTTGGACGATTACATCACAGTATTTTGGGTCTAGTTCCATGCTGCGGTTGATGCGGCCTGTTTTCTCACAGGCGATTAGGGTTGTTCCTGTGCCACCAAATAAATCAAGGATTAAAGAATTAATTGGCGAACACTTGGAAACGTAATGCTCTGCAATCTTTGACGGGAAAACTGCACCATGAACATTTGCATCATGACCGCTAGCCGTACCATTTGAAAACACATTAGAAAATGTGCCACGCTCAAAATTGGATGTTTTAATTCGTCTGTTGGGTTTTTCTTCGTTTGACAAAAACCACATAAATTCAAACGCCGAAGTCATTACCCCATCAGCCATCGCTGGCGGTGGGTTTGTTTTTGACCAAATGCCTATATCAATAGTATTTTCAGAATAAGTCCCAAATAATTTAAGCAAATCAAATTTATTCCCTGCTAGCATTTGCACGTTTACACAGATAACATTGGCACTT
>Ga0181351_1000622_pt1 | contig 10403 bp, 13 predicted proteins | sample Su13VDMM15SD_FD_170485 | JGI IMG/M metagenome (GOLD analysis project Ga0181351, IMG submission 170485) | Freshwater viral communities from Lake Michigan, USA - Su13.VD.MM15.S.D | ecosystem: Environmental > Aquatic > Freshwater > Lake | place: USA: Michigan | collected 2013-07-16 | reverse complement strand
TGCATCTTCCTAATAATCGTATATATTTATATCAAAATATAATATTATGGGAAGCAAAATGCAATTAACAAGCGTGAAAGTTCCTGAAGATTTATTTGAGCAGTTTAAAATTGCATGTGTAAAGTACAAATTCAGCGTACAAAAATTAACAGAGCGCTGTATGTTCTTATACCTAACAAATGAAGATTTCAGAAAAAACATACACAATCAATTAGATACAACTTTAAAAACAGAAGAAGAATAGTTATGTTATGTGCCGTTATCGTTGAGACTAGAGATATAGACATGGAATATGTAATAAACAAACATGTTCCTTTCTTACCGGATGACACAACTTATTTTCTCTTTACTTCTCCTGAATTAAAAGAAAAATATTCTCAATATAATTTTAATATTGTTGAAACCAAATTTATAGATAATTCTGTTCATTGCTATAACATGCTATTAACAGATCCTTCATTTTGGTCTCATTTCTTAGACTTCAATAAAACATTGATATTCCAGAACGATAGTGGACTATTAAAGAAGGGTATTGAAGAATTTTATGAATATGATTATATAGGAGCTCCTTGGGCTGAATATCCTTATGTCGGTAATGGGGGTTTATCCTTACGTAATCCTAAAATAATGAAAGATATATTAGAAAAATTTCCTTGGAAATTTAATAAAGGAGAAGATATGTTTTTCTCCGAATGTATATTAGAAAATAAAATAGGCACATTAGCTCCTATAGAGGAAGCTAAAAAATTTAGTGTTGAAACAATATTTGAATTAAATACTCTTGGCTACCACAAACCTTGGTATTATCTTCAATCTATTCAATGGGAACAAATTAAAAATCAATATATCTAAAAATGAAAGAAGGTTATATTCCGCAGGCTCAACGTAAAAAAATTCTATTATTATGTGACGATATCCGAATGACAAGTGGTATTTCCACTATGGCAAGGGAAATCGTTATAGGTACTGCTCACCACTATAACTGGGTGAACATTGGAGGTGCTATTACACACCCAGATAAAGGTAAAAGATTCGACTTAAATGAAGACACAAACAAAAATGCTGGTATTACAGATGCTAGTGTTTATCTTTACCCTACTGATGGATATGGTTCTCCAGAATTAATCAGACAAATGATGCAAATCGAAAAACCAGATGCTATTATGATCTTTACAGATCCTAGATATTGGATTTGGTTATTTCAAATGGAGCAAGAGATTAGAAAACAAATTCCACTAATATATCTTAATATTTGGGATGACTTACCTTATCCAATGTATAACAAATCATATTATGAATCATGTGATACATTACTTGCGATTAGCCAACAAACAGAAAACCTAAATCGTGCTGTATTAGGACCAGAATTATCAGCTGAGAAAGTAATTAAATACGTTCCTCACGGAATTAATGAAAAACTATTCTTCCCTATTAATGAATCACATCCTGAATATTTAGCAGTAGAAGAATTTAAAAAACAATTATATGGAGGAAAAACTTACGATTTTAATTTACTATATAATGCGCGTAACATCCGTCGTAAATCTGTACCTGATCTAATGTTAGCTTGGAAAATATTCATTGACCAACTACCAGAAGATAAAGCTAAAAAATGTGTACTTACAATGCACACACATATAGTAGATGATAACGGAACTGACTTACAAGCAGTACAGCAAATGTTATTTGGAAATGATCCAAAATACAACATCGTATATTCAACAGGCAAATATCCATCTAATGTAATGAATTTACTTTATAACTCAGTAGATGGTGTAACATTAGTAAGCTCAAACGAAGGATGGGGATTATCATTAACAGAAGGAATGATGTGTGGTAAACCAATCATCGCTACAGTAACAGGTGGAATGCAAGACCAAATGCGCTTTGAAAACGAAAATGGTGAGTGGATTAAGTTCACTGAAGAATTCGGATCAAACCATAGAGGCAAATATAAAAAACATGGAGTTTGGGCTTACCCAGTATTCCCATCTAACATATCATTAGTTGGATCAGTACCTACACCTTATATCTTTGATGATAGAGCTGAGCCGTTTGATATTGCTGCCTCTATTGTGGAACTTTATGCTACTAAAATACATGGTCCTGAAGAATATAAAGAACAATGCCAAGCAGCTCATGAATGGGTTACTTCAGACGAATCGATGATGTCAGCTAGATGGATGTCTAAAAACGTTATTGACGGTATTGATGAAACATTCGCTAAATGGGAACCTAGATATGCATTTGAGCTAATTAAGGTAGAACCACTTAAACAACCAAAACACTTTGTAAAACACGTTATCGCAAAATAATATGAAACCACTATTCGCTATAAGTTGTCCTATTAATACATTTTCAGGATATGGAGCTAGAAGTAGAGACATCGTCTTATCTCTTATCAAATCCGGTAAATATGATGTTAAAATATTATCTCAAAGATGGGGTAATACACCATTCGGATTCCTACAAGAAAATAATCCAGATCATAAATTAATGCTAGACTGCATCCAAGAATCACCTCAATTACCTCGTCAGCCAGATATTTGGGCTCAGATTACAGTACCAAACGAATTTCAACCAATGGGAAAATTTAATATCGGTATTACAGCTGGTATTGAAACTACACTATGTGCTGCTCCTTGGATTGAAGGAATGAATAGAATGAATTTAAACTTAGTATCTTCAGAACATGCTAAAAAAGTATTTCAAGATTCTAGATTTGAAAAGCGTAATTCACAAACACAACAGGTTGAATCACTAGTTGAATTAAAGGCTCCTATCGAAGTATTATTTGAAGGTGCGGATTTAAGTAAATACAAAGCTATTGATTTAGATCCTAATAGTCAAATACTAGAAATATTAAATGAAGTACCTGAAACGTTCTGCTACTTATTCGTAGGACATTGGATTAAAGGTGATCAAGGTGAAGATAGAAAAGACATTTCTGGATTAATTAAAACATTTCTTGAAACATTTAGAAACCAAAAGGCAAGACCTGCTCTAGTAATTAAAACATCTAGTGCAACTTCATCTATTATGGATAGAGAAGATATCTTAGAAAAAATTAGAAGTATCGAAGCAACAGTAGAGGGTGACTTACCTAGTATCTACTTACTACACGGCGATTTAACTGATGGAGAGGTAAATGACCTATATAACCACCCTAAAGTAAAAGCATTCGTGTCATTTACTAAAGGTGAAGGATATGGTCGCCCATTATTAGAAGCATCATTAACATCTAAACCAGTACTAGCTACTAATTGGAGTGGTCATATTGATTTCCTTAGCGCTGATATGTCAGTACTATTACCAGGACAATTAAGACAAATCCATCCATCAGCAGTAGTACAAGACATGTTAATACCTGAATCTAGCTGGTTCACTGTAGATTATAAAGCAGCAGCTGATAAATTAAAAGACGTTTATAAAAACTATAAAAAGTATACTGACGGAGCAAAGAGACAAGCGTATCGTTCACGTACTGAATTTAGTTTAGATAAAATGTCTGAGAAATTATTATCTATATTAGATTCAAAAGTACCAAAACAAGTGGAATTTAAATTACCACAACTAAAGAAAATTGAATTACCAAAACTTAAAAAAATATAGTAATGAAAGAATCACTTACAATATGTCCTAGATGTAGTGGTGATGCTTGTCATAAGGCATCAACTGAACAATTAACCGTTTGGACTTGCTTTGGATGTGGATTTACATCTAACACTACTATAACAGAGGAAAATTTAGCAAATATAGAATCAGTAATACCTCAACTATATCTTGATATTAAATTTCAAGATCCAAAAGGTCATTATTGGTATCCTAGCACAGTAATATTAGAAGATAAATCAATGGTATTCGTTGATGGTAAGTCAGCTACAGATTGGAAATGGGCAGCCGTACAATCAAAAGATGGTAAAGCAGATATGACCACAAAACAAGAATACGAACAACACGACTTTATGGAAGCCCTAGATTATATTGGGTATTTCGAAAAACAAAAATAATGTTATGCCCTCAATCAGTTATGCAATCACAGCCTGCAATGAGCATGTTGAATTAAATAGACTATTAAGTCAACTTACAGAATATATTCGTCCTGAAGACGAAATAGTAGTACAAATGGATATTACTGCTACTGATGAAGTTAAAGCAGTAGTTAATAAGTACAGGTTAATGAATTATTTCCATCCATTAAATAAAGATTTCGCTACATTTAAGAATAATCTTAAAGGTCTATGTACTAAAGATTACATATTTCAGATTGATGCTGATGAATACCTATCAGAAGAACTACTAACATATCTTCCAGCTATATTAGAAGATAACAGTAACGTTGAAATGTTCTCAATACCACGTATCAATACAGTTGAAGGTTTAACTGAACAACATATTAAACAATGGGGATGGAGAGTAGATGATAAAGGATGGGTAAATTATCCCGATTATCAAAATCGTATACTTAAAAATAATCCTGAAATACAGTGGAAAAATAAAGTACACGAAATATTAATCGGTGCTAGAACTATAACATCACTCCCTCCAGGATTTGACTTAATACATCCTAAAACAATAGATAGACAAGAAAAACAAAACAATTATTATAATACATTATGAAAACAGCATTAGTATTAGGGGCAGGTGGGTTTATCGGCTCACACCTCATCAAACAATTAAAAGCAGAAGGATTTTGGGTTCGCGGTGTTGATTTAAAACGTCCTGAATTTGAACCTACAATGGCTGATGATTTCTTAACCTATGATCTACGTGATCCTAAAAATGTAGAAGCAACAATGCGTTTAGAAGGATACAATGGGTATCCTTTACCATGTCAATACCACAGACACCCATTCTCAGAAGAACTAGCATTTGATGAAGTTTATCAATTAGCTGCTGATATGGGAGGTGCTGGCTATATCTTTACAGGAGAAAATGATGCTAATGTAATGCATAACTCAGCAATGATTAACTTAAATGTTGCTGAGTGGGCAGTTAAACATAAAGTAAAACGTGTATTCTACAGCTCATCAGCCTGTATGTATCCTGAGCATAATCAATTGGATTCAAATAATCCAAATTGTAAGGAATCAAGTGCATACCCTGCTAATCCAGATTCAGAATACGGCTGGGAAAAGCTGTTTAGTGAGCGTTTATTCTTAGCATTTGCTAGAAATTACAATTTAGAAGTTCGTATCGCTCGATTCCACAACATATTCGGTCCACAAGGCACTTGGAATGGTGGTAAGGAAAAAGCACCATCAGCATTATGCCGTAAAGTAGCTGAAGCATTAGAAAGTGGAGAAATTGAAGTGTGGGGTGATGGTAAACAAACAAGATCATTCTTATACATTGATGAATGTATTGAAGGTATATTACGACTAATGCGCTCTGATTTTGAAGGACCAGTTAACATAGGTAGTGAGGAAATGGTTACTATTAATGAATTAGCTCAACATGTAATTGATATTAGTGGTAAAAACATTACTATTAAAAATATAGATGGTCCTATAGGTGTTAGAGGTAGAAATTCAGATAATGATTTAATTCAAGAAAAATTAGGTTGGGCTCCAAACTACCCATTATATGATGGATTAACAAAGACATATAAGTGGATTAGCAAACAGGTAAATAAATAAGAATGACCAAATTTAAAGTAGGCATTATTGGGTTTGGATTCGTAGGTGAATCTCAAGCATTTGCCTTTGCACCCGTTGCTGATGTTAAAATATTTGATGTTGATAGAACTAAATCAACACACACAATAGATGAAGTACTATCTCAGGACTTTATATTCGTATGTATCCCAACACCAATGAAAGAAAACGGTGAGCAAGATTTATCTTATATAGAAAATTTCTTTGGAGGTATTGGATTATACAATACAGAAGCTATATTCATTTTAAAATCTACAGTATTACCTGGTACAACAAAACAATTAGAAGAAAAATTTAATTTTAATATTGTGTTCTGCCCTGAATTTCTAACTGAAAAAACAGCTAAATTAGATATGCTAACACAATCTAGAATAGTGATTGGTGGATCTAATCCTTTAAAAGTACATAAAATAAAAGAATTATTTGAAGCTAGATTCGGAAATAAACACTATGTAGTTACAGATTCAACCTCAGCTGAGCTTATTAAATATATGGCAAACAACTTCCTAACAGTTAAAATTGCCTTTATGAATGAATACTATGATTTAGCTGAAAAAATAGGAGGTGATTGGAATCAGATTGTAGAAGGATTCGCAGCTGATCCTCGTATCGGTAACTCACATACACAAGTTCCAGGACATGATGGTAAGAGAGGATTTGGAGGAACATGCTTCCCTAAAGATATTAATGCTGTAATTGAATTCAGTAAACAAAATGATGTAAAAATGCCTACATTAGAGGCAGCTTGGGAAACTAATTTAAAAGTTAGACCAGAACAAGACTGGAAACAATTAAAAGGCAGAGCCGTTAGTTAATATGAATCTAAGAGCAATAACAAATTACTTCTATCCTTATCGTATTTTAGATATTGGAGCTAATGTAGGACAATTTCATAAAGAATGTAAAGCAATATTCAATGACAGCTATATATTCTCAATTGAAGCCTCATCTGAATGTGAATCATCACTGCAACAAATAACTGAAAATTACTATATTGGGTTATTAGCTAAGGATAATACTGATTATACATTCTATAAAAGAAAAAATGACCCAACATCTACAGGTAACTCAATATACAAAGAATTAACCCATTTCTTCTCAGATGACCAATTAGACATAATTAAAACAACTGGTATTAAATTAGATGACTTGTTTGAAAGCGATTCAGAATTCGACTTAATTAAAATCGATACTCAAGGATCAGAGTTGGATATCATAGAAGGAGGTCTTAACTTATGTAATAAGGCTAAAGGCATATTGTTAGAAGTGTCATTAACTCAATATAACGAAAACGCTCCATTATATGATGAGGTGATTAGTTATATGACTAGTCACGGTTTTATAAAAACAGAAATATTAGATGAAGCCCGTAACCACGGCTCATACCAACAAGATATATTATTTATAAATGAAAAACTTATTAATAGGGGCAATTAGTGGTAACTACAAAATCAGTGATGTTAAGATTTGGGTAGAGTCTTCTAGATTTGAAGGCGTTGAACGAGTCTTATTATTATATAATGATGTTAATGAAGAAACAGTTAGCTATTTAAAAAGCCAAGGTGTCGAACTAATAAAACCAGACTATGGATTTTGGGGAGAACCTAGAACCGAGTTTGAAACTAATACTGGAAACGTTACATTAGAAAATTCATATGATTTAGTTCATAATATTAGATTCTTCCATATTTGGAATTATTTACTTGATATGGATTACGAAAAAGTATTCATTACTGATGTTAAAGACGTTTACTTCAATTCAAATCCATTTGATGGTTTAGAAGATGGAAAGCTAACAGCTACAAGCGAAATAATAACATACAGACAACATCAGTGGAACAACCAACATTTAATTTCAACTTTAGGAGCTATAGGATACGATATTGTAAATGAACAAGTACTTAATGTTGGAGCGTTTGGTGGTGATATGGGTTTAGTAAAGAAAATATGTGCTGACATTTATTTAATGGCTGTAGGTAAACCTAAAGTAGCTGATCAAACATCATTCAATTATTTAGTTTATACAAAGTATAAAGACGTAACTAACATTACTACTGATGTAGCAGCTCACTTACACGTTGTTAATGAAGGATTAGTAGATATAGATTTAAAAGCATTATCAAATTATAAAATAGTACATCAATATGACCGAATCGACTGGCTTAAAAGACAAGTATTCGATAATTATTCCTTATAGAAATAGAGAAGCACATCTGGAGTTATTGCTTCCACGCTTGCAAGAGGTATTTAAAGATAAAGAATATGAAATTATAGTATCAGAACAAAACGATAACGATAGTTTTAATTTATCTAATACCCAAAATATAGGAACTCAATACGCTACAGGTAATATCATCGTATTACACCAGGTAGACTACTACCCCACAGAAGATGTAAGCTATGATATTCAAGATCAACCCGTACTACCTGCTCGAAGAGGAATATTCGTTAGTAATGATCTTACTAAAAGAGACTACAATGACATTCCTACAGGCTATCGTAAATGGGAAGATGAAATCGATTCTGAATTCTATGGTGGCGTAGTGATAATGAGAAAAGAGCATTGGGATTGCATTGGTGGATTAAATCCACTATATAAAGGTTGGGGTAATGAAGATGAAGATTTAAGAGAGCGCTTAAGATTATATGGTTATGTTCCTCATAGAAATGAAGTAGGAACATTCTTATGTTTGCATCATGAAGACAATGGTAACATAGCAGCTAAACCTAAAGAGGAACAAGAAGATTTTATTTTAGGTAGACAAATGTTAGCTAACTTTAAAACATACAAACATTTAGGATATAAAAGTGTAACTGCAGATATTGAAGAATTTGAAACTGATATTCCTAACGTAAGATGGATTAAAAATACAAACTACAAAATACATGAAAATATTAATTAAAGCAATAGGGTTTATAGGTGATAATCTATTTGCAACCTCAGTAGTAAAAAAATTAAAATACAAATATGATGGTCTTTGTGAAGTCGATTTACTACTATCAGTAATTCAACCATTTGAATTAATATCAAATGACCCTCACATTGATAATGTTTATTTAGAAATGCCTGATAAACAATATGATAAAGTATATCAATTAGATTTTCTTAATAGACGATCAACACCTTGTGAACAATTTCAAATACAATGCGGTATAGAAAACCCATCTCCTGAATTTGAAATATATACTAACCCTACCATAGATAAGTATGTAGAATATTGTTTTAAAAATAGAGGAAATAGAAAGATAATTGGTTGGTTATCTAATTGGGAAGAACGTTCATTTTTATTTACCGAAGAAGAATATAAACGTGGAATTGATGTCCCTAACTTAGGATATGGTGGTAAGCATAGAGATATTTCATATATTATAAATGAATTAGAGAAAAATAATGATATAATTTTAATTGAAGTAGGTAAACCAAATGGTACTAATCAATTAAATACAGATATATCTACTGTATCTGAATACAGTTTAACAGCATCTATACTTAAAAATTGTGACTATTTTATAGGCGCTGAAGGTGGATTAGCTAATTTAGCATCTGGTGTAGGTACTAAAACAATATTGACAGGTGATTTCGTTTGGCAACTATATGGACCAAATGGAGTAATTGAAAAATGTCAAGATCCAAAATTAGGCCCAACCCATTATTTTGAAGGACACACTAACTTAGACCCATATTTAACAGACGAACAATTAATTAAACAAATAAATAAAATAACATGCCAGAACTAAAAAAGTTTGGAGTTGCAAGTAAAGATTACCCAAATGCAGAATTAGCAAAAGGAGATACTTACACTCGTTTAGATGGAAGTTTCCCATCAACAAATTTAGCTTGTGAAGAAAATCCATATAAAGATGAATTAAAAACAGCTAAATATATTTTAGATTTTGGTTGCGGTGTAGGAAGAAATATTCCTTGGATAATGGAAAACACAACAGCAACTTATGTTGGTTTAGACCCAAACACAACAATGACTGATCACATTTGGGATATTAATGATACAAAATATAAAGATAGAACTATTATATGTAATAGCTTTGATGAAATACCAAGTGATATAGTATTTGATTATGTCGTATCTACATTTGTATTACAACATTTAGGATATCGATATAATGATCCTTCAATGAATATTACAGATATAACTCAAGCAATTCTTAAAAAAACAAAACAAGGAACCATATTCTTTCATATTGAACACGATTCTGAAGAAGAATGGATTGGTAAATGGAAAGAAGAAAGTAATATTGAATTAGATGTTTATATTAGAACTTATAAAGGACTACCTGAATTAGCTGATAGAGATCATACAGCACCTAATGGCGGTCATCATTTAATGATTTGGAAAAATAAATAATAATGTACTTAATTTACAGAATATCAGATACTGGCTATAATAAAGTAAAACCAGATTACATTAATAATGAAAATTGCTTTAATAATGCACTATTCACATTTAATAAAGCTAATTGGTGGGTGATAGCAGATAATGTAGGGGACGCTACTAAAGAGTTCTTACATAGTAAATTAAAAACAGTAGAACATGTTAGTGTAGGTCACGGAGCAGGAACATTTAACTTAGCTTTAGATATGGCATTGGAATTATCTGACGATGAAATAGTATACTTTCTAGAAAATGACTATCTACATAAACCAGAATCAGATAAAATATTAGAAGAAGGATTTGAATTAGGATCTGATTATGTAGCATTATATGATCATCCTGACAAATATATGGA
>Ga0181351_1000619_pt1 | contig 10418 bp, 14 predicted proteins | sample Su13VDMM15SD_FD_170485 | JGI IMG/M metagenome (GOLD analysis project Ga0181351, IMG submission 170485) | Freshwater viral communities from Lake Michigan, USA - Su13.VD.MM15.S.D | ecosystem: Environmental > Aquatic > Freshwater > Lake | place: USA: Michigan | collected 2013-07-16 | reverse complement strand
AGTTATGACAATGAAAACATCAACGTATCTGTTGAATTAGAAATTGTTAATAATTCTGCTTTTGAAATTTTAATAAACGAGTATGATTTAAAATTATTTTTTAAAGGAAAAAATGTTGCAAACGCAAAAAGCAAAGTTCCTTTTGCAGTTCTTCCAAATAATTCATTTACTTTGAAAACAGAAGGAGCAATCAATGTACAAGAAAGTAAAGTTGCTATTATACCTTTTGTTAAAGATGTAGTTGAAAAAAAACCAATAAATTTAGAAGTAACTGGTTTTATAAAAGTTAAGTTTTTAGGTATTAATTATACTTTAAAGTTTGACCAAGAATCTTTTCAATATTCAGCAGACTTTCTTAAAGATGTTGGGTTGAGTAAACCATTAGATAAATTCAAACAAAAAAATCCAGCAATAGCAAAATTTTTAGGAATAAAATAATTATTTTTACACGAGAAACTTATTAAAATAACAACAAAATGGTAGAAGCTATAGTTAAAAAAATTATGACTACTGGTATTAATAAATACGCAAAATTGTATAATGTACCAGCAGAAAAAGTTCAAATTAAAGTAACAAACGACCCAAATGGAACGGTTTTTTACACGATGTGTAATGATTTCAAAGAGGTAGAAATTGTTTCTTTTTTAAATATAATGGATAAGAAAATGGATATTTTTCAATACGAAGCATTGGCAAATCCTTTTCTTAAAAAATCATTAGGGTTGTATGCAAACGACACAAATGATGATGTATTAAATGTTTGTTCATTTATTATGAAAGTGAATAATAATATTGGATTAGCATTTTACAACGGATATAAAAATGGTAAAAACATTTCTTTAGGTAAACACTTGGGGGAATTAGGATTATAAAAATTTAAAAAAATGGCAGAAGGAAGACAAATAAAGCCAAAAGAAACAGTACAAGTAAATTCAACAGATATTGAATGGATAAAATCTACATTGTCTTCTATTGGTTTAAAACTAAATGAGCTTGATGTTAATTTTAGTAAATTAAATCAAACTGTTATTGGAGATAAAACTTATGGTCAAACTGGATTAATTGAAAAAGTTGAAGAACACGCTGTATATATTGAAAATGACAAGGCGTTTAAATCAAAATTAGTAGGTGGTGGTATTGTGCTTTCTTTTATTTGGGGAGCTATTTTAAAATTTATAAAAATATAGAAAATATATAATGAGTGTAACAAGGTCACAACAGAATAACATAACAAGTCCAAATGGAAATTCGTTAGCAGTTTTTGTTGATGGTATTACTGGCATTATGAAAGTCAAAGATGTAATGGGGAATATTCAACCATTATCTGACTTTATTGCTGGTGGTGGTTCAAGTCCTTTTGAATATAATGCTAATGCAACTGGTATTCAGCCAGTTTTAGGCACTAATGATGCTTCTGGTTGTTATTCATCAATCGTAGGAGGTTATAATAATTCTGCTCAACAATTATGTGCTGGATATGGAACTGCATCAATAGGTGGTGGTTCAAACAATACTATTTGTGCTGATTTTGGAGGTGTTATTTCTGGAGGTTTTCAAAATATAATTACTGGTGGTGGAATAAGTTTTATTGGTGGTGGTGGTAAAAATGAAATTGCTGGTGGAGGTTATTATAACGGAATAGTTACTGGTAGATATAATTGTGTTAATGGTAATACTTGTTATAGTTCTATAGGTGGAGGTTCGATGAATACAGCTTCGGCAAGTGAAACAACTATTGGAGGAGGAAAATCTAACACTGCTTCAGGTTGTTTAGCAACAATTGGTGGAGGTCAATGTAATACTTCTTCTGGTGTTTATTCAACAATAGGTGGTGGTCGTTGTAATACTGCTTGTTGTAATTTTACAACAGTAGGAGGAGGTAGTCAAAATACTTCTTCTGGTGTTTATTCAACAATAGGTGGTGGTCAATGTAATACTTCTTCTTGTAATTTTACAATAATTGGTGGTGGATATCGTAATAATGCTTCTTGTAATTTTACAACAGTTGGAGGAGGTTGTTGTAATACTGTTTCTGGTTGTTATTCAACAATAGGAGGTGGTCGTCAAAATACAGCTTCTAATTATTTAGCAACAATTGGAGGTGGTAGTTGTAATACAACAAATGCAAGATTTTCTACAATAAGTGGTGGACAAAGAAATATAATTCAATCTCCTACAAACGGTTGTTGTTCATTAGGAGTAACAATTGGTGGTGGTATTGGACACAACACTTCTGGAGGGTCATTTGATACTACTACTGGTCTTTTAACTGGAGTAATAACTTGTTGTAATGCTGGTAGATTATCAACTATTAGTGGTGGTTTTAGAAACTGTGCTACTGGTTGTGTTTCAGTAGTTGGTGGTGGTTGTTGTAATACTGCTTCTTCTTACACAACAATTGGAGGTGGTATTTTAAATACTGCTTCAAATTCCTTTGCAACAATTGGTGGTGGTCAACAAAATACTGCTTCAGGTTGTAATTCGGCAATATTAGGTGGTGTAAGTAATAACACTTGTAATTTTGCAAACGCAATGATTGTTGGTTCAAATTTATGTGCCGACAGAGTATGTACAACTTTTATAAATAATTTATCTATTAAAAACATACCAACAAGCAGTGCTGGTTTACCAAGTGGTTCAGTATGGAGTAATGTAGGAATTTTAAACATAGTTCCTTAAAAATTAAATAAAATGAGTGTAACAAGGTCACAACAAAATAATATAACAAGTCCAAACGGAAACTCTTTAGCAGTTTTTGTTGATGGGGTTACTGGAATTATGAAAGTCAAAGATGTAATGGGGAATATTCAACCATTATCTGACTTTGTATGTGGAGGTGGGGGAGGTTCAAGTCCTTTTGAATATAATGGTAACGGAACTGGTATTCAACCGATATTAGGCACTAATGATGCTTCAGGTTATTACGCTACAATTGGAGGGGGTCAATCAAATCTTGCTTGTGGAAATTATACAGCAATTAATGGTGGTTTTATAAATCAAACTGGATATTTTCAAGGACAATCTATTGGAGGTGGTATTAGTAATACAACTTCTTGTGATAGTGCAACAATAGGTGGTGGAACAAATAATATTTCATCAAATTTTGCTTCAACAATTGGAGGTGGTCAATATAACACTGCTTCTGGTAATCGTTCCACAATTGGAGGTGGTTGTTGCAATACTGCTTCCGAATATCACGCAACAATTGGAGGTGGTCGTAATAATAGTGCATCAAGTTGTTATTCAACAATAGGTGGTGGTCGTTGTAATACTGCTTGTGCTGATTCAACAGTTGGAGGGGGCGAAAGTAATACTGCTTCAGGAAGTTGTTCAACAGTTGGAGGGGGCGAAAGTAATACTGCTTCAGGTTGTCGTTCAACAGTTGGAGGGGGCGAAAGTAATACTGCTTCAGGTTGTCGTTCAACAGTTGGAGGAGGTTGTAATAATACTTCTTCTGGTATTTATTCAACTATTAGTGGTGGTGCTTTTAATATTGCTTCAAATTATTCTGCAACTATTGGAGGTGGTTATAATAATACTGCTTCTTGTAATTATGCCACAATTGGTGGTGGTTTAAATAATACTGCTTCTGGTTATTGCTCAACAGTTGGTGGTGGTTCTTGTAATACTACTTCTTGTGATTTTGCTACAATTGGAGGTGGTTATTGTAATAATGCTTCTGGCAATTATTCAACAATTGGTGGAGGTTGTGTAAATACTGCTTCTGGCAATTATTCAACAATTGGTGGAGGTCAAGATAATAATATAAGCAATAAATATAGCGTAATTGGTGGTGGTTATTTAAACTGTATAAGTTCTCAAACTTCTGTTATAAGTGGAGGTCGATTTAATACTGCTTCTGCTGACTACTCCTCAATTGGAGGGGGTAGTGGTAATCTTGCTTCGGGTTTTAATTCTACAATAAGTGGTGGTTATTACAATGTTGCTTCTTGTGATTTTGCAACAATTGGAGGTGGTTATTGTAATACTGCTTCTTATAATTCTGCAACAGTTGGTGGTGGTCAATATAATACTGCTTCTTATAATGATGCTACAGTCGGAGGTGGTTGTAATAACACTGCTTCAGCTTGTTGTTCAACAATTGGTGGTGGTACTTCTAATACTGCTTCCAAAAACTTCTCAACAATAGGTGGAGGTAATGTAAATTTAAACAAATCTGTATCAGGGGTTATTGGTGGTGGTTCTTTAAATATAAATGCAAACGCAACTATTATTGGTTCGTATTGCGTTAATTCTAACTGCATTATTTTGTTAGGCGACCAAACTGCTTCTTTTACAAGTGGAGATACTTTTATTGGTGCTAATTATAACGGAAATTACGCTTGTTGTAGTTATTCAGGTGTAATTAATGCGGTTGGATATTCGGGTGGTTACACAACTTTAGAAACTGCTTCAAATTTTACAAATGGTGAAGCTCCAAATATAGTAAATACTACAACTGCAACAAATGGATGTAATTTTTCAACTATTGGTGGTGGTTTTGGAAATAAAGTTTTTGGTAGTTATGCTATAGTTGGTGGTGGTTTTTGTAACACTGCTTCTGGTTTTCAATCAACAGTTGGTGGTGGTCGTTGTAACATTGCTTCAGGGTGTCGGTCAATAGTTGGTGGTGGTTTTTGTAACACTGCTTGTTGTGATGATGCAACAGTCGGGGGGGGTAGTGGTAATAATTCATCTTTTTATGGTGCAACAATTGGGGGGGGTAGTGGTAATATTGCTTCAAGTAATTGTTCAACAGTTGGAGGTGGTCAATATAACACTGCTTCAGGTGGTCAATCATCAATTTTAGGAGGTAAATATAATATTGCTTCAGGGTGTCAGTCAATAGTTGTAGGGGGTTATAACAACGCTAATTCAGGGGTGTGTTCAATAATTGGAGGAGGATATTGTAATACTGTTTCGGATATTTTTTCATCAATTTTAGGAGGTAAATGTAATACTGCTTCTTGTAATGGTGCTACAATTGGAGGTGGTTATTGTAATATTGCTTCGGGTACGTATTCTTCTATTTTAGGAGGACAAAATAATTATATTTGCGGTTATACTAATTCTCATATTATAGGTTCAAATATATGTGCTAATAGAACAAACACTACTTTTGTTCAAAACTTATCTATTATGAGCATACCATCAAGTGGTGCTGGTTTACCAAGTGGTTCAGTTTATAAAGATGGTGTTACTAATAGATTATGTATAGTACCATAAAAAAATAAAATAATTTAAAACATTTGTCTAACATAAAATAAAAAAAATGACACATTTCACTTTACATATCTTTGGATATGGCGAAACACAAATAAATGGAGATGAATTTTCCATAAAAGTAAAAACAGACACGCTTACTAAAGTTCAACCTTTGGTAGATGCTGTATGGAATTTAAAACCAGCCGATAGTACTGCGGTACAACAATTTCACGCTATTAACGTATTTAATTTTGATGATGTTCGTTATATGACAAAAGATGGCTTTAATGTTGCAACAACTCCAGCTTTAAAAACTCTTATTGAGAATTTAATTGCAGAATTAAAAGTTGCTTTTGATAACTTGCCACAACAACCATAAAAATAAAAGTATTTGAACTCGGTAACTCCTCTTTGTTAATTCAAATGAAACCGAGTGATAGCTTTTTTAAGAAACTTAAATAACAACAATTATGAAAAAAATTTTCTTTAATTCTTCATTGCCAAGAGCTGGGTCAACCTTGATTCAAAATCTTATTGGGCAAAATCCAAATATATATACAACGCCTACTTCTGGTTTGGGAGATTTGATATTAAACGCAAAAAACACTTATGCTCACTCTCAAGCAATTTTGTCGCAAGACAAAGAAGTTATGGAAAGAGCTTTTTTAGGTTTTTGTCGTGCTGGTATGCAAGGTTTTTTTAATAACATTACTCCAAAAGAATTTATTGTTGATAAAAGCAGAGATTGGGGTATTCATTACAATTTACTGAATATGCTTTATCCAAATCCAAAAATTATTTGTATGGTTAGAGATGTACGTTCAATATATTCGTCTATGGAAAAAAACTTTAGAAAAAATCCACATAGAGAAAACCATATTCAAAATGCACCACAATTAGTAGGCACTACATTAGACAAAAGAATAAACATTTGGGCAGATGGAGTACCAGTTGGTGTATCAATGGACAGACTTAAAGATTGTATTCAGCAAGGTATAGATAAAAAAATGCTATTTATAAGATACGAGGATTTAATGCAAAACCCAGAAAACGAAATGAAGCGTTTATACGAGTATTTAGAGTTGCCTTACTATGAAGCACACGATTTTGAAAACGTGGCTCAATTAACTCACGAAAACGACCTTATTCACGGAATTTATGGCGACCATACGTTACGACCAAAATTTGAAAGAATACCAGATGATTATAATGAAATTTTAGGATTTGAATTGTCTAATAACATAAAAAACACTTATAAATGGTTTTATAATTATTTTGGGTACGTTTAGAATATTTATTATATTTGAACCAAGAAACTTAAAAAAAACAACAAAATGATTTACAACTTTATAGGTCAACCTCATTCTGGCAAAACAACTTTAGCAAGACATTTAAGAACTGCATTAAGAATTAGTAATGAACATCGATTAGTCTATATGATTGATGGAGATAAATTACGAGATTTATTTCAAAATAAAGATTACTCGGAAGCTGGAAGAAGAAAAAATATTGACAGAGCATACTCAATTGCCAGATACATACAAGACCTTAATCCATTTAACGATATAATTATATCGGTAGTTTCTCCTTATTTAGATTTAAGAGAAGAATTAAAAGAAGCTACAGAGGTTACAGAGATTTATCTTCACACTACAAATATAAGAGGTAGAGAAAACTTTTACGTTTCAGATTTTGAAAAACCAATTACTAACTACATTGACATTGATACAACTGATGTAGATGAGATTACTTCTATGAACGAATTATTTAACAAAATAGATTTGATAAAAATTAGACAAAATGGAAATTCAAAAAAATAGCACAACAGCAAGTCATTTGCAAGATTTAATTTTGGAAGGTAGAAAAATTTTAATGAAAAAGCCAGAAGGTAAATATTTCATTCAAATTAGATTTAATTTTAATGATATTGATGGAACAAGAAAATGGAGAGTAATTATGGATGGTTTAGAGTTTCAAGTTTCTGAAATTGTGCTATCAATACCTTGCAAAACTGAAAGCGAGTTATACGAAGATTTAGTAGGATACAAGCATCATATTGTTGCAGATTCAGATTCAGTAGTGTTTGATAAATTAATAGCTTATATAAACTAATATGGAAAATAACGACTGGAAAGAAATTGTTCACGTTGCATCGTCTTTAGTGCCAAAAATAAATCAATATGCTATGTTTGTCGGAAGATGGCAACCTTTACACTCATCCCACCAAGCATTGTTTGAAAGAGCATTAGATAATGGAAAAAATTTGTTGATTTGCATTAGAGATGGAGAAGAAAATGAAAAAAATCCATTTTCAGCAGAAGATGTAAAAAGAAACATTGAAGATATTTATGCTTTATTGGTAAATTCTGGAATTATGAAAGTAATAATAATACCAGATATTTGTTCAATAGAGTTTGGTCGTGGCGTTGGATATGATATTATAGAGCATATACCACCTACTCAAATAGGAGATGTATCAGCAACAAAGATTAGAGAACAAATGCGTAAAGAAGGTAAATTGTAATGGAAGTTTCTAAAAAGCGACATATTGCCAAAACAATCAGTTATAGATTTATAAGCACTGCAATAGGCATTGTAGTTGTATGGTTTGTAAGTGGTTCATTAACAGTTGGAACTGCTTTTGGCGTTGCAGAATTGGTTTACAAGCCAATACAATACTATATTCACGAAAGAGTATGGTATAAATATATTAAATATGGTTTAACAAATAAAAAATAAAAAATGGCGAATACGGTAATATTTCAGTGTGATGGGGGATTAGGAAAGTCAATAATGGCTACTGCAATTCTTAAAGTAATTAAAAAACAATACAAAAAAGCAAACATAATTGTAGTTACTGCTTTTCCAGATGTATTTATTGGTAATCCTAATGTAAATAAAGTGTTTAACCAGCAACAAGCAGTTGGTTTTTACAAAAACTACATTCACAATAAAGACACTAAAGTATTTGTTACAGACCCTTACACTACAAGTGATTTTATTACTGAAAGCAATCATTTACTTAAAATATGGTGCGACATATTCGGATTAAATTATAATGGAGAGTTACCAGAAATATTTTTGTCAAAAGGCGAAAAAGAATATTTTGCTCCGTTTTATAAATTAGACAAGCCAATTATGGCAATTCAACCAAATGGAGGTGCTGTTGGGCAACCTTTAAAGTATAGTTGGACAAGAGATTTACCAGCATCAGTTGTAAATGAAGTTATTAGTCAATTTAAAAATGATTATGCAATTTTACATATAAAAAGAGAAGACCAATTAACTTATGAAAATACTATGGGTGCTTTAGATAGCTGGAGAAGTATAGCAATTATGCTAACCTTATCAGCCAAAAGACTTTTAATTGACAGTAGCTCTATGCACATCGCAACTGCTTTAAATTTACCAAGCGTTGTTGGATGGATTGGAACAAACTCAAAAGTTTTTGGATATGATATGCACACTAACATAGTAGCAAACGAGCCAACTAAAGAAGTAAATATTGAAAGAAATAGTTATACTAAATACTTATTGTATGAAGATATTTCAACACTACCTTACAATAATTTCAGCGAAATATTTAATACTCAAAAAATAATAAACGCCTTAAAATAATATTCTTAATAATAATTTTTGTAATATTGTGGTTCATATTATTTTAGAATGTACTGAATATGGACAACACAAACGCAATAGATAAAAAGATAAATGATTTTATTTATGACTATCCAGATGTTGCAGTAGTTATATTGCAACAATTTGGCTATGATATAGACTTGCAAACAGCAACTCTACCACAAATTACTAAATTAGTATATAGTGCTTTATATGTAAGTCAAGATGAAGAATTTGCACAAGCATTAGATAATGCAATGGCAAATGATGGAGAAAACAACATTGCACCAATAGTAGTTTCGCTTGGAATTTCTGCAATTAGCTCAATCGCTGGAGGTCTATTTGGGTCTTCTGAAGGTAGAAAAAATAGAGAGCTTCAAAAAAGAATAGCATTGGCACAAATGTCAATGGAAGAAAAACTTGCTGGAGAAAGATTAAGAGCAGAACAAGAAAATGCAAGACTTCAAATTTTAACAAATACTATATTGGCTTACAGAACTACTTTGCAAAAAGAAAGTACTGCAAGATTAAAAGATACTTGGTTATATGTAACTGGACTTGGAATAGGATTGGGAATTTTATATGGTGTTTATTTAATTGGTTCAAAAGATTAATTATGGAAAATTATACAAATGCCGAAGGAAGTGCTGGAGCTGATATTGGTGGAGCATTAGGAGGTGCATTAATTTCAGGTGTAGTTGGTGGGTTATTTGCAAAAGGAGAAGCAAAAAAAGCTCGTGAACTTCAAAAACAATTAACAAAATTAAGTTTAGCACAACAAAAAGAATTAGAAGAAAGACTGCAAGATGTTAAAGCTGAAACAGAAAGACAATCTTTGGTTTATCAATTTTTAGCAGTTCAAAATAATAATGAAATGCTAAATAAAATACAATCAAAGAGATATACTTCTTATATTGTTTTGGGAGTAGGAGTAACTATATTGGCTGTAGTGATATTAAAATTATCAAAAAAATAAAATGGATAAGAATACAAAAACATTATTTATAACATTAGGAGGTGCATTGCTTCTTATATGGTTATTAAGACCAAAAAACACTAAAAGCAAAAAAGAACTTTTGGATGTAAAATATGCTGAACCAAAGCAAGTTTCCGATACAGAAACCAAGTTAAAAGAAAATGCAGTTATTGGACTAAAAGCTATGCGTGAAGCAATTGATAATAAAGAAGACAGAAAAGAGTTAGACAAATTAAGCTCAATGATTTTACAAGATTACGGTGTAAAAGTTATGATTAACAAAAAAACTGGATTGTTAAGAGCAATGTCAAAAGAAGGTAAAGTAATTTCCGAAGAAACAACAAATTAATGCCTATTTATATTCCTACCATAACAACCTTTGTTAATGGAGTTGTAACAGTAGCAAGTCTTGATGCAACACCATATAGTTCCATTATACAATCTATGGGAAGTTTTGTTTATGGAATTAGAGAAATGTATCTAAAAGCAAATTCTAATAGCCAAATTTTGCAAACCTATCAATTCAATAGATATGATGTGAATGGTACGTTAGAATCTTATGTAGATGTTCCAACAATAGACCCATATCAATTTCAGTCTTCATTATTTTTAAAATTAA
>Ga0181351_1000617_pt1 | contig 10432 bp, 15 predicted proteins | sample Su13VDMM15SD_FD_170485 | JGI IMG/M metagenome (GOLD analysis project Ga0181351, IMG submission 170485) | Freshwater viral communities from Lake Michigan, USA - Su13.VD.MM15.S.D | ecosystem: Environmental > Aquatic > Freshwater > Lake | place: USA: Michigan | collected 2013-07-16 | reverse complement strand
AATCCTGCATTTATTCCATATTGGGAGTGGGGATTATTTTGAAGAATGTCTGTTTGGAATAAATTACACAGATTATTATAAAGAGCCTTATCACATCCTGCATTAGCGGGTTCACAAATTCCAAATGGGATTTTATTTACAATACAATCTTCTAATTCTTTTAAATCAATATCGTTGAAAATTATATCATATTCATATGATAAAGCATAATCAAAATTCTTAACTCTTCTTAAATAATGAAAGATTAATATGTGATAAAAATGAACAAAATTTGGGATTTTTTGAATTAAATCATCATCTATATAATCACACTCTTTAGCATAAGAAAGCATATCATGAGTAGAATACCAAGTTACATTAATAGGCAGTAAATCAATTTTATCAGACCATTTATCTTTATATTCAGGAGAATGGAGTACTATATGAAAATCAAATTTTATATTGGGAAAATATTCTAATAATTGTTTAAAACAAAAATATTCTAATTTTCCTTTTTTATGCCAAAGGCGAGCTATAGGTATTTTCATTTTTTAAAAGATTCGTTTAAATACTCATACAAACATACTTTCCAATTTCTCATATAATTTCTTCCTAAATCATTTAGAGATTTATTTATAAGTTTTTCTGAGTATGGGCGTGGGGCAAAATATTCTTCTTTATAATAATCACTATCCACTTTATTTATTGTTAATCCTAAGTTTAGATGTTCATTAATAGCAACTGCGGTTTCATATCTACTTGCTTCACCTTGACTTACCATATTATATAAACCATAAGGTAATTCTTCTTCAATATGTTTCAAAATAGAAAAAGCAAAATCTTTAGTGTAAGTAGGTACTCCTAACTTATCGTCTACAACAAATAATTCTTTAGCTCCTGAGTTTATTTGTTTCATGATTTTATTAACAAATTTTTTATCTTTATTTGGTCCTCCTCCCATCATCCATCCTGCTCTAAAGATCCAATATTTAGGGTAATTTTGATTTAAAAGCAACTGTTCAGTATAATATTTACTTTTACCGTAAGTACTTAATGGGGTTGGTTGGTCTTCTTCAGTATAAAATTCTTTATCATTACCAAATATACCAGCGGTACTTATAAACACATGTGGGATATTTAAATCTTTAGATAAATTAAATAAATGTATTGCTGCTATAGTATTAGTTAAATAACAATCATCTTTTTCTTGCTCACAATATTCTAAATCTACTAAAGCGGCAAAATTTAAAATAATATCAGGTTGGAATTCACTAATAACTTTTGTTGTATTATCTAAATCTCTAATATCACAAAATTTGACTATGTCTGAGGTTTCTTTGTCAGTTAGGAGAAAGTGTTTAGTATCAATAATATTTTGTAAAGTAGTACCTAACATTCCGTTAGCCCCGGCTATAAATATTTTTTTATATTTCATTGTAAAAATTGTTTTGTTTTTCTTGTTTTTGAATTGTTTTTGGATGATTTAAAGCAAAATACTCTACATCGGGCATAGCGGTATATGTTTTAAAACCATCTAAACGCTCATGTACTTTGTTTACCCATTGAATCTCCGGTTTATTTTTCCAAATACGCCATTGATAATCAGGCCAATTAACCCATCCCACATCGTTTACTCTCCATCCCCACTTTGCAATGTGTTCGGGAGTTAAACCCTCTACTGTATTTACTCTTGGTACCATAAAAACATCTATGTCTTCATTCTCAGCTAGTACATCAGGTAAAACTGCTATTAGATTTTCATTGGGTATTTCATCAGCATCAATTTGGAATATGTGATCGCCACTGCATAGACTGGATAGTTTATTTTTCCAGTCTGCGAAATGTTTGTTGAATTTTCCTTTATGCCAACTAAATTCTCCATTAATTGAATGGGAACGTAAGAAATTTTCTACTTCGGGATCACCATTTGCTTCATCAAATAAAATTACAATATTATCTTGAATACGTTTGTGTTGAAGCAAAAATCTCACTAAACGTTGAATTTCTAAAAATTCATTACAAACTGTAATTGCATAACTTATTTTCATATTTTTTAGTATACAAAACCTATTTTTATTTTCCTATCTATTTTGAAAAAATTCCAATATAATCTAAAGCTTCAATGTAATCTCGTTCATGGAATGATTTTAAATTAACCATATCCATTTTATATTCCATAAATTCTCCTTTTTTGCCTGGGATTGGATGGTTTTTTTGGTCTTTTTTAGGGATTTTAATAGATTTTACTGCTGCCCATTGCCAATTTTGAGCATTGGTTCCGTTAGCAAATACCATACCAACTCCACTTTCATTAATGGTGTTTGGAATCCATGTTAAACCGGTTTTTTCATCTTTCCAAGCTAAATCTTTATATAACTCAGGTAAAGTTTCCATTTGAGATTCATAAAATTCTTCACCTTCTTTCATTAAGCTGTTAGTCCAAAAACCACAAGATAAACTTAGGTAATTTGAAATGTCAGGAGTAACTTGTGTTTTATAACATAAATCTCCTCCTGATTTAGGGCAATTTATTATTTCTTCGTGTTGCATTATGCTTCTACTTTTTTAAGTTTTGGTAATTCGATTTTTTTCAATTGAGGTAATTGTAGTTGAATCTGTTTTGGAAATTCAGGTATTTTTTCACTAAATACTTTATTTAATTTTTCTTTCATTGCATCAAACGAGAATTTAGTTCTAGATTGAAATCCTTGTCGTTTTGCTTTATCAGCATATCCTTTATAATTTTCAAATACATCCTTTAAAAAATGCCCTGCATGTCCTGTATCAACAGAAAACCATTGTGCTTCCTGCAATAGCATGTTATTTGCGGCGCTTGGGTGAACATTCGTTAGTGTACCAGGCAATAACGCTACAAATTCAGGATCTAAATAATCAGTATGGCCACTCCAATTTGTTGTAATTATTGGTTTGTTTACAAGTGAAAATTCAAGTAATGGGCGACCAAATCCTTCTCCTTTAGTTAAATTAACCATTGCTTTAACTTTAGAATGATTATAAATCTCATTCATTTCAACATCTGTAAATTCACCATGCAATAAATAAACATTTGGTAAATTGTTTGATTTGCAAGATTCTTTAATAGCAGTGATTTTTTTCAATATTTCATCTCTATCCATATAAGAGGAACCTACTTGAGATGTTTTTAAGATTAACGCTGGTTTTTTAGATTTATTTTTAAAGGTTTCAAAGAATGCTTTAACAAGCAATCCTACATTTTTTCTATCCTCACTTAAAGCACCTTGCATCCAATGTCCTACAAACAAATAAGCAAAATCTTCTTTAATTGAAGAAAAATCAAAATTTGATTTTGCAACTTTATATTTTTCAATATCTGCACCCTCAAATATTACTTCGCTATCTCCTTTCCATTCAATAAACCCCATTGATTGGTTTGTTTTTTGATCACGTTTTTCAAATTTACTATTTTTAAGTACCTCAATTGTATGTTTTGAGGAACCTAAAATTAAATTCATTCTAGAACATCCTTCAATCCATTCAGCTGGGGCAATTGTGGTTTCAATTCCTGCTGTGCATCCAATGTTATATTTTCCAATAGGTTGAAATTCATTTGGAACAGTAATTTGCATCCAAATTTCTGGTTGAGCTGGTAATTGTGGGTTAGTTAAAATATGTTTATTTAAAAATGACCATTCAGCATTATCTTTAATAAATCCTTTAGGTGTTGCTCCCCATCGTTGAGGTAAAATTTTCACATCGTATTTATCCATTTCAATGATGGCTTTAACGATATCGCGGGAACGTGCTCCGTATCCACTATAAGTGTCAATTGGGCAACTAATTACAAAAACTGGTTTACTCATAATATTAATATAATAATTCGTGTTTAATTGTATCTTCTTTTACTTCATTGCAATTGATTAGCTCATATTTTGAGCGCGGAATCCACGTGTTAAATAATTTATCTATCGCGTTAATTGCTCTAATTCCCATAGCTTCTCCAGTAAAACCTGCTTCATTTATAGCCCAATGTCTTCCTGTTTTACCAAGTTCTTTTCTCATTGTTCTATCCATTGCATATACTTCGGATATACGAGCAGCTGCATCTTCAGATGTACACCTATCATCCCAAATATAAGGTGTTTTAGGTGAACCTTGAATTGAACGGTTGGTTGGATAAACCGGGAATGCCCAACAACCATGGTTTCTTAATCTACCAGTATGATTTGAAGGTAATTGTGGTGTTGGTTCAAACCATTTTCCATAATTGTCCTCAAATCTCATTTGATCTTGCATTCCACCAGTTACATTTGCTATAATTGGTGTTCCCGCCAATATTGCCTCTGTTAACGATAAGCCCCAACCTTCATTTGAAGTTAATAAAATTTGAGCATCTGCAATGTTATATAAGTAATTTAATTGTCTATGGTCTAATTTATTTGTTGAAAAACAAATTGCATTTGGATAATCTTGAAATAATATTTTTCTAACCTCTTCTAAATCCGTTCCATGCTCACTTACTACTTCGGTATGTAAAACCATAGCACATTTTCCTGCTTTTTCTTTAGGTAACGTATCTAAAAAATACCTAAATGCAAGCATTGTGTCTGGGATTTGTTTACGTCTAATATTTCTTGAATTAAAAAATACTACAAAATCTTTTTCCTTACCTGAAAATAAATTGTTTTTAAACGCCTCTAAATCTTTTAATTCATCTTCTTTTTCAATTGGATAATAATTATTTTCATTTAAACCGTGAGGAACATACTCAATTATTTTTGTTTTTGCTTTTTCACCCAATACAAGCTCATTAATCAATTTTGTTTGTTTTGAAATTGCAAGTAATGCATCACATGACTCGTAAAATGCTTTGTTGTACAATGGTGCTGGATAATCATCCCAGATGTTCAAATAAATAATTGGCATTTGTCTTCTGATTTCGTTTTCAATCATAAATAACCATTCAAAATATCTTGGATCCGTAATCAACATAATTGCATCCGGTTTTTCTATTTCAATTAAATGTCTAATTAAATCGGCATCTCCATATCCATTTACAGGGTAAAGAAAAATAGATGCATCCGTTAAACCTGTATTATGGTTTGTATCTTGAGATAAATCAAAACGTTTTCCAACCTCGGGATGATTGATTGCTCCTGCTACATTTATCCAATTAAAATGTTGGGCTGTGTGTAAAACTAATTCACGTGCTATTGTTGCTACCCCTGAGTGTACTCTAATGTCATCGCAAATTAATAGGATTTTTTTTCTCTCGTTTTGAGGTAAATAACCAAATTTTTCTTTCATATAACTTTATTTTATTTAAATGTAAAAAATTATTTTTCGTTTTCCAAATTTAAGTTGTTGTGGTTGTGGACTTGTTTTCTAAAGTCCTCGTCTGTTAAATAAAGGTGGATTGCTCTTTCACTTAATTTTTGAAACGAAAATTTACGCTTGATACACTCGATTTTAAATTTGTCGAATAGGTCCGTATCTATTTTTACGGATGTTAATTGTTGGTTTTTTTCACTCATGTGTATATGTTTATATTTTTATATCGTATATACGTATGTGAGTAGGTTAGAAGGTCGCAGAACACAAATGAGTCTTGTAAAAAGGACACCACTTGCAATTATTGTTTATTTTAGGTTGGTGTTCTACTTGTTTAAAACCATTCCAATCAAATGCTTGTTCTATAAATTCTTCTATTGATTTTGTTACTCTATTTAATTTTACTTTACCTGCTGCAGGTTTGTGGATTTGTACACGTTTAATAACAAATTGCTCGCTCTCGTATATTTTACGTTTTACAATCAAAAATTCAACTTCAATATTTTCTAAAGGTATATTGTAAATTTCGGAGAAATATTTTTTATATGCTATAAGTTGAAATTGTTTATTTTCATCTGCTTTTTGTTTTTTATTCCATCCATTATAGGATGTTTTAATGTCTATAATTTTAATTTTATTTGTTGGTTCGTGATATAAAACAACATCAATGAATCCTTGTAGTAATATGTTTTGGTATTTTGAGTGGGGAGTTAATATAATAGGTATTTCACATCCCACTAAATACCATCCTCGTTTACCAAAATATTTGTTTTTGTCTTTAGATAGTTCTCTTATAATTTCAACTCCATCCTCGTAAAATTCTCTAAGTTCATCTGGAGCTACAAAATGCTGGTTATTGTTGGATTTATATTGCTTTTTATATTCTTCTCTAAGGTTTTCCTCTAGCATTTCAGACATATTTATTCTATCTGCTTCTGCTCCACTTTGCTCGTAATATACTGTTAGGTAGTGCTGGAGGGTTTCGTGGAATGCTGTTCCAAAAACTGTATGAATGGAGGAGGTAAATTGTTTAAATCCTTCTTTATATTGTAATGACCATTTTTTAGGGCAATCATTAAACATTGATAGTTGAGAGTAGGAAATCGATTTTTGAGTTGCGTAGTCAATTTGAGGTAGAACCTTGGATTTAATTTCCTTTAATATAGGAGGTAACTTTTTTTTCATTACCTAAAGATACAAAAAAAGCCTGCCAGAGGCAAGCTTTCTTTAAATTTTTGAAATTATCTTGATAGCGACAAGAAGATAATCTCTTGCTATAACTAGCAAACGGTCCTAAGCCGTATTTTAAATTATTTAATGATTCCCGCTCTAACTTGGAGCATTCTACGTTCATTCATTTCTTCTTGGGATCCAATAATAGCTGGGTAGTCAATCATCCCTAATATTCCTCCTAAACGAGATAAATCAATTGCATTTTCAGCTATACGGTGTAAGTCCATATCATCTGTTGCATCCTCTCTAGCATATTCGAGTAAACGAATAAATAGAGGTATGTCTAATTTGACTGTATCTCTTGGGTTCATGTTATTTTAGTTTGTCTAGTAAAGATTGTAATGCTTCAGGTTTGTTAGTAAAATAATTTTCACCACCTTCACCTTTGAGTCTATTTTTAAGTGACATAGCTATATTTTTTGCTCCTTCAGGTGTAAGAATATAATTAGCTAATTCAATAATTTCGTCATTTCCTTTTTCAGAAAACTCAAATTTAGCACCATCAATCATTTTTTCAATAGAAGAACCTATATTTTCATTTAGTTCTCCTTCATATAAAGATGGTTCTTCAACTTCTTTACCCTCTTCAACATCTTCTTCTTCGTTTAAAGCATATTTTTGACCTAAGAAATGTTCAAAAGCATCTTCGTATGATTCTTTTTTACGTCCTTCAAATGGATTATTAATTGCTCCAACTCCAACAATTCCACCAGCAATGTAATGTTCGTTTAGTGATTTTTTAGATTCTTCTAATTTTACTTTATATTCGCTTTCTGTGATTACACCTGAAAGCATTTGCATACGTAATGTGTCTTTTTCCATTTTAGGTATTTTATTATAAATATTGTATATCTTTTGTTTCTACAATTTTTTTTAACTTTTCTAAATATAATATAGCATCCATATGTTCTTGTTTAGCATGCTCAATCCATTCTAAAATTGATAAGTCTTCACGATCTAAATCAACTCCATACTTTTGTTTACCAAATGTTGCTCTCTGAACAAATTGATCAATAATTGAATCAACAATTGAATCTGTTTGGTTTATTAGTCTAAGTCCTTTATCCATATTATTTTAATAGTTTTTTCTGTTCCTTTTCGTCTACTCCCATACTTTCCAATATAGATTTTTTTTCTTTTAATTTTAAAACTCCAATATATTCAATAGCGGTTGAATGTCCTACTTCAAAATGTAAAGCAACATGTTCAACTAATTTTGGGTTTGGATTTGGATTACTAGATTTTATCCATTTAAAAAACATTTTACGTTTAGGTAACATTTCTTTATATATTTGATATATTTGTTTCTTTTGATCATATGGGATAGATTGGATATAATTTGATAGTTCAATATATTCTTGCTTCATTGAAATAGAACGATTTATAGTATAACTATTCCAACTATCCCAAGACTCCTCTGAAATGTCTTCAATAGGAGTCTTAAAATAGGTAATTTCATCTAGCCATTTCCAAACTGTAGGAATGTGTTTTTTAGACATCTAAAGTAATATCTTTATATTCGTCTCTAAGTTCTTTTGGGAGTGAATCAGATAATATTTTTTTACTTTCTAGATCGTAAAATACTGGGATTGGGATAAGCATGTCCTCGTCTGCTCCAACTATAAATTTGGATATTTTACGGATAATAACTGCTTGTCCAAATAATTTACCTCCATCAAATCCTTCAATTGGGGTAGTGTTTGCAAAATCAATGTTTAATTGTGGTTTTTCCATTTTATTTATTATTTATTTGTTTTTTCTTTTTTATATTCTATAAAGTCATGTATGAATCCAGCTGCAACTATTATGTTCATTCCCATAGATACTATTATTTCGTGTATGTCTTGATAAACAGTTGTCATTAAATGAATATGTCCTACTGTCCAAAAAGGTACGGATAAATTTTGAGACACCCACGAAAGAGTGAATTTTACAAAATGTTTCATATTGCCTCTATGATTTTGGCTATACAAGAAGATATATTAATTTCTTTATCTATTCGAAAATTTGCTTGGTATAAATGCTCATTTAATATAATTGCAACAGAACCTTCTTTACCTGGGGCATATTTTGAACTGTATTCAAATAAATTGCGATACAATTCTTCAAAGTCCTTTGTATTTGAATCCGCTATAATTTGTCTAATGGTAAGCCAATTTTTTTTACCTGCTAGTTCTTTCAATACCTCTTTAATATAGTTGTTTGAGGTTAAGACTGTTTCATCTAATACAATTTCATCATCTTTTACAGACATTTGTAAAACGTTTAACATTTTACGCATATCGGGATAATACTTTACAATTAGTGATTTAATATCTTCAGGTGTATAAGATAAATTTAATTGATCAGCTAATATCCAAGTTAAATGGTTGTACACATCCATTTTTGTTGGTGGTATAATTTTAAGTACCTGACATCTGGATTGTAATGGGTCAATAATTCGCTCAATAAAATTACAAGTTAAAATAAAACGTGTTGAGCGGGAAAATGTTTCAATTACGTTTCGTAAAGCGGCTTGTCCCTGGATTGTGATGAAATCTGCTTCGTCCAATATTACTACTTTGATACCTTTCCATGAAGCAGCACTAGCAAATCCTTTTACTTTTTCTCTAATAGTATCGATTCCGTTTTCGTCACTTGCGTTTATATAAAGGTAATCGCAATCTATATTTTTAACGATAATTTTTGCTAAAGTAGTTTTACCTGTACCTGCGGGACCATAAAAGATAAAGTTTTGGATATCACCTTGATTTAGGTACTTTTGTATTGTATCTTTAATATTTTCGTTACCTACATAGTATTTTAGTTCGGTAGGGCGAAAACGTTCTACATATAACGTATTTTCTTTCATAACCATAATATACAAAAAAAGCCTGCCAGAGGCAAGCTTTCTTAAATTTATATTTATAAATGATACATTTTAATCTTCCTCTTCATCTCTTGAATCATACCATTTCCCTTTATTTCGATCATAACCAAGATAATAAAAATCAACTTCATATTCCTTAGATTTTTCAGCAAAATCAAAAGCGGCTTTTAATATACGAATTATTTCTTTTAATTCTTTTTCTGATAAAAATTCACTCTTAATAACTTCCATCATCCCTATCCCTAATGATCCACCATTTTTTTTAGCTACTTTATGAAGTATTTTATCAGGAACAGAATTTTGAATTACGCTGTCTATCCAGTCACTACTACTATAGGTTATTTTTTTATGGTCTAGCATTTTTCTATATAGATCAATTGCTTTTTCTCTTAATTCTTTTTTTCCAGATTCTTCTAAGGATGGAGATATTGAAGTGGTTGATGTTGTATCAGCCATTTTTTCAGTTTCAGGAGCAGGATATGATTTTCCAATTTTACCCATACTATCAATCTCTTCCATTTTTTCTTTATATTGGCCCTCTGTGATAATACCAGCCAACATTTGCATTCTAAGTGTTTCTTTGTTCATTTTATTTTGTTTAAATTAACTTTCGTTTTTAGTGATAAATATATAAAAAAAAAAAATTAAAATTTTAAAGGATTTTAATATCTTTTTGATCTGTAATAGGCTTTTTCTAAAGTTTCACCTGGTCCTCTATCTCTATATTTTCCATCTACATCACCAACTGCAACTCGATACATTGGATCGTTCATTAACTCATCAAATGTTGCTTTTACTTTAGCTAAATATGTAGGATACGCTTCGGATATTTTGATTAGTTCTTCTCTTTCTTCTGGGGTGTCATACCAACGGCCTAGGTTTCCATCTCCATCTGCATCCATTTTATCGGCATTTTCTCTAGTGAATAAACCAACTTGTGAAATCATTTGACCTGCATCGTAATACAAATCTGTTTCTTCTGCTTCGTTTAGCTTGTTTTCAGCTAAATACTTTTTTAAATCAAAATTATCCATCATAATC
>Ga0181351_1000616_pt1 | contig 10437 bp, 15 predicted proteins | sample Su13VDMM15SD_FD_170485 | JGI IMG/M metagenome (GOLD analysis project Ga0181351, IMG submission 170485) | Freshwater viral communities from Lake Michigan, USA - Su13.VD.MM15.S.D | ecosystem: Environmental > Aquatic > Freshwater > Lake | place: USA: Michigan | collected 2013-07-16 | reverse complement strand
GAAAGCGTTTTTATAGAAGAGATGATAAATTCTACCCTTCTGTAACATCAGTATTAAATTACTTTCCAAAGAATCAATTCTTTTACGGATGGTTAAAAGATGTAGGTCATAACGCTGAGATTATCGCTAATAAAGCAGCATCAGAAGGTACAGCAGTACACAAAGCAGCTGAAAGATTAATTAAAGGTGAAACGTTAAATTGGATTGATGAAAGAGGTAATGTAATATATAACCTTTTAACATGGAAAATGATATTACGTTTTGCTGATTTCTGGAATACTCATAAACCAGAACCTGTTGCTATTGAATATCATTTATTTTCTGACGAGCATGAATATGCAGGTACAGGAGATATTATCTGTAGATTAAACGGCGAACTATGGTTAATAGATATTAAAACTTCTAATTATTTACATACTAGTTACGATCTGCAGTTAGCAGCTTATGCCCAGGCTTGGAATGAAACTCATAACGAACCTATTACTCAAACCGGAATTATTTGGTTAAAAGCTCATACCAGAGGAACAGATGGTCAAGGTAAAAAAATGCAGGGTAAAGGATGGCAGATAAAAGAGGTAGGTGATATCGAGAAGAACTTTGAGATGTTTAAGAGAATATATGAAATATATAAACTTGAAAACCCTAATATGAAGCCTCATAGTGAGACTTTACCTACAACGATCAAATTAGATTAATTTTTAACTATTTATTATAAAAATAGATATATGATTAAATTAGGTGATATAGTAAAAGAACTGTTAATAGAGGGTGGTAATGTATTTGGAGATACTTCTCCTATTAAGAAAAGTAATATAGATCCTACATTAAATATGTTTGCAGGAGAGCTTTCAAGAATCTTTCCTAAAAAACGCGGTACTTTTAGTACATTTGAAAAACTAGGATCAGCAGGTAAAAAACCGATTTCTGGTGATATCGACCTAGCATATGATATAGAAAACCTAATGCCAGAAGGTAAACCTGATTTAGCTGGTTGGAGTATTGATCCATACGAATTCAGTGCAGCAGTAGATAAAATTCAGAAAAGAGCTAGAACAGCTACTTTACAGCAATCACAATTAAGAGCTATGATTGAATTTATTGGTAATAAAATTAATCAAGAAACTAATAATATCCAAACTGATTTAAAACAATCAACTGCAGGTTCATTATTTTGTAAAGCCGTTCAATACGATGAATTCGGTGATGAAACTAATAAAACAGTTCAAATTGATATTAACGTAGGTAATCCTAAATGGTTAAAATTTAGCTATTACTCTAGTACATATAAAGGTAACGTTAAAGGTCTACATAGAACACAATTGCTAGTAGCTTTATTTGATTATAAAGGTAAAATGTTTAAGCATGCCCAAGGCGTTCTAGATAGAGAAACTAGAGAAGTAGAAGCTAAAACACCAGAAGAAGTATTAGAATTAATAAATAAATTATACAATATTAATTTAACTCAGAATACATTAGACGATTACTTTAAATTAATAGACTATCTTAAGAAAAATTTATCCCAGGATGATTTATACGGCATTTACGATAAATACTTAAAGATACTAGATTCTACTAGAGCAGATATTCCAGAAGATTTACAGCAGTACTGGATAGAAAATAAAGAAAGATTAGGTTTAAAAGGTAAATTTCTACCAGACGATTCAAAATTAAAACAATATATACAATAATGTCAGGTTCAGCAGGAGGAAATAGAGTAACAAGACAAGCAGTTCAAAAAACTGTAGATTCTTATATCAATAAAGTATTAAAGAAATTTAAAGCTTTTCAAGATGCTAAGATTTCTGGTTCCTATAATGCCGGAGATAAAGAAGATTTCGGTGATATTGATCTAATCGTTACCCTACAGGGCGATGATAAGAAAGCATTAAAGAAAGAATTAGCTGATTATCTAAACTCTCTACCTGATAATCTTATTATTCCTTTTAAAAGTGATAAATATAGGGGTAAAAAATCACTAGCTACAGGAGAGATAGTAACTATTCTTTATCCTATAGAAGGAACTACCGATCAATTCGTTCAAATAGATAATATGATATCTTTATCAGACGAAGAATCCACATTTAAAAAATCATTCTTAGATTATCCTGCTGAGTTACAGGGTTTATTACTAGGTTTAGTTAAAGTAGTTTTATTAGAAGAGAAACCAGAAGAAGTATTTAAGAGATTAGGTATAAAAAATTTACCTAAATTAGAGGATAATCAAGAATTTGAGTTTAATCTATCCAGTGCAGGGCTTACTTTACGTAAAGTAACACTTACTCCTGACTTTAAACAAACAGCTAGAGAGGATATATGGAATAGTTCTAACTGGAGTGGTGTTAGAACCTTATTACAGAACTATAAAATCGATGATTCTTTTGAGAATCTATTAGACGATATCGTCAAAAATACTAAAAACGAACGTTCGAAAAACCGTATTAAAGGTATATTTAAATCAATGATTTCAGTTAAATCCGGTGAAGTAGGTACACCAAAAGGTGAGAAAAAGACACAATCTATACAAAAAGTAGAGGATTTATTAGAGTATTTCAGCGGATTTGGTAAATTAATAGCTGAAGAAGTTATAAATGAACCCGGAATATGCTTTTATCCAGGCGGATTTAAACCACCACATAAAGGTCATTTTGAAGCAGCTAAAGATTTAGCATCTAGAAACTATATAACCCAGGTTCAAGTTATTATTTCACCTAAAGAAAGAGATGGAATTACGGCAGAAGAGAGTTTAGCTATATGGAAAATATACTTAAAAGCAGAACCTAATCCTAAAATCACTGTAAAAATAGCAGATTCTGTATCTCCTATTAAAGATATTTACGATTATATTGCTGAACACCCTGAACTAGATCCTGTATATGTTGCAGGAGGTAAAGATGAAGTAGATGATTTAGGATATTTTAAATCTCTTAAAAAAGCATTCGGTGATAGAGTAATTCCTATCCCAGTTGATGAGAAATTCGGAAGAATATCAGCTTCTTATACTAGAGGCTTATTAAGAGCAGGAGATATTACAGGGTTTAAAACTACAGTTCCTGATGCTGTTATTCAAAAAGGTTATTTTGATGATATATTTGGAATGTTAGCTCCGATTATTAAAGAAAATTTTGAAATTAATTCTAATAATGAGAATAGTACTATTAAAAAATACCTAGAAGAGTTTGCTCATTACTGTTACGGTGTATTAGAATTAAATAATAAACCAATTATTAAGGTTATAACTGACGATTCTTACGTAGAACAGAATAAAAGCTTTGGCGGGTATAGTCCAGTTGATAATGTAATATATGTTTCTGTTAATAAAAGAAATTTAGCAGATGTAATGCGTAGTTTAGCACACGAAATTATACATTCTAAACAAAATGAACAAGGTTCATTATCGTTAGAAGATGGTAATACAGGTTCAGAAATAGAAAATCAAGCAAATGCCGTAGCTGGTATTATAATGAGACATTACGGTCAATTAAAACCCGAAATTTTTAAACTATAAAGGTTATGATAAATCCAAAATACCATTTTTATTTAGATATGGATGGTGTAATCGCCGACTTTGATTCAAGATTCAAAGAATATACCGGCTATTACCCTAAAGAGTATAAACAAAAATACTCTGAAAAAGAGTTCTATAAAGTAATTAATAAAGCAGGTCATAATTTCTGGTCTGAAATGCATTGGACTCCATTCGGTCAAAAAATATGGAATAAATTAAAAGATCTTAATGTATCTATTCTAACTTCCCCAGGTGAATTCCACCAGGCAAAAGAAGGTAAATTAGAATGGGTAAGTAAGCATTTAGGTGATGTTAAGGTAGATTTTAAATTATCTGGACAAAAACATACTATTTTAGATGATCGTTCGATACCTGATATTTCTGAAACTGAAGAAAGAATGTATCATGTTTTAATAGATGATCATTATTCTAATCTTATTCCTTGGAATGAAGCAGGAGGTAAATCAATAAAAGTTACAAATAATAACACATCTGCTGTTATTAAAGATATAAGTTCTACACAAAAATAGTTTATGGCTAAAGAATCAAATTTAAAAAAAGAATTTGCACAAAAAGATGTGCATAGAATGCGTAATTTATTAACTGGTAAGGCTGGAGATAGAACAGGTATTCAATCAGGATATGAAAAATCAAGACAGGATCATAAAGAAGGAGATGAATGGGAAGAAAATGGAAAATTATGGACTATAAAAAATGGTATAAAACAAACAGTTACTAAGTTCGATAATTTAAAACAATTAGTAGTAATGCCTTATAAGTGTCCTAGCTGTGAAAAGACAATGTCTCTCAATGACTTAAACAAGAAGATGTATTCCTTACACGGAATATGTTTTGATTGTGTTATAGAAAGGGAAACAAGGTATAAAATAGATGGTATATACGAAGACTATGAGAAAAAAATCTTAAATATTAATAAAAATGACCTTTTAAGTGATTTAGAAGCAGGGTTAGATGAATGGGTAAAAGAAAAAGATACTTTTGTATCAGAGGATGGTGTCGTAGAATCATGGTCTAGTACAAATAATAATAAAGAAATGTACAAAGAAATTAAAGAAAGGTTGAAAAAACTCAAAGACCAAGAAATATAGATATTTATAAATAAACCTATTATGCCAGCAGTAAGTAAAGCACAGCAAAAATTCATGGGAATGGTTCACGCCGCTCAAAAAGGCGAGATGAAACCTACCGGAGCTGTTAAAAAAGCAGCTAAATCGATGACTAAAAAAGCAGCAACTGATTTTGCATCAACTAAACATAAAGGATTACCCGGACACGTAAAAGAGGGTGTTGAAAATGGAGAATCTATTGTGTTTACTTATGTTTTGCGTCCTACAAGTTATGATCAAGATCCAGGAGAACTTGTAGTAAGAACTCACATAGTAGATTTTGCTAAAAACCATCCAGAATTTTATAATATTTACGGATACTATCTAGATGGAAACGAAGCTGAAGTAGTAGCTAATGATCTTGTTAAAGGATTACGTCAAAAAGCTACTATGCTTGAAGAGAAAAAAGGAAAAGTAACCGATGCTCTACAAAAAAAAATAGACGAACTTCAGAAAAAAGCAGAGCAGCATTTAAAATTAGCTAAAAAAGAGCCTGAACATGCTGAAAAACACCATGATCAAGCAGAACAATCATTAGCTAGAATAAAAGTATTAAGAAAAAAACACAAAGTTGTTGAAGGTTCCAAAAAAGAAGTTAAACCATTAGAAGAAAATAAATAATTATGGAACCGATCGCACAATTTATATCAACCTTATTTGCCTCTAGAACTCAGGCACACATCTTTCATTTACAAACCCCATCATTTTCTCAGCATACAGCTTTAGGTGCTTATTATGACGGTATTATAGACCTAGTAGATCCATTTATTGAATCATATCAAGGTAAATACGGTATTATTAGAGGATATAGCTCACCTGCTACCTTCAGAGAAGATGATGATACTATAAAGTATTTTGAAGGTTTAGTAAAATATGTAGAATTAACTAGAGAAAGATTACCTCAAGATTCTTACTTACAAAATCAAATAGATACTATCGTAGAATTAATTCAATCTACATTATATAAGTTAAAAAACTTACGTTAGTATTATGGAAAAGGTTGATGAAGCTAAAAGCACCTGCTGTGGCAAATGCGGTCACATGCACGTCAAAGGAACTTCCTGCCCTAAACCTTTTCTAACTGGTAAGCGTCACTGCAGAAACCGTAAAAACGAAGATGTAATTGAAGGTTCATTAAATGAACTTTTAAATGACGATTGCTGCTCAAGAAATACTCTTAATGAAGGTCCTGAATTAATAAAAGAATCTTTAATTTCAGAAGGATTGCTATACCATATTGATAATAACTTACCTTTAAGAGAAAATACTTACCGTCCTTTATCAGATAATTACTTTGAATTATTCAGAGAAGCAAGAAAACTATATACTGAAGGTTTATTAAAAGTAAACGAAGAAGATGCCGAATTATTAGAATCTAATATCGGTGAATTTGGTGTTTATAACGGAGTAACAGTACCTTTGGATTATGTTTTTGATATTGATGAATTAATCAATGAGATAAAACATAGAGGTAAAGAGGTAAAATTAAATAAACCTAAAAGAGGCGGGGCTAAAAAGTTTTACGTTTACGTAAAAGACCCTAAAACTAAAAATATTAAGAAAGTATCTTTCGGAGGTACTACTGGATTAAATGCAAAATTAAATAATCCTAAAGCTAGAAACTCTTTTGCCAAGCGTCATAACTGTGCCGGTAAAAAAGATAAGACTATGCCAGGATACTGGGCATGCAGATTACCTCGTTATGCTAAATTATTAGGAATGAAAACTACATTTGCAGGATTCTGGTAATGATAAGATTAGGCGACATATTAAACGAAATTCTTTCTGAAAAAGAAGATAGATGCAAACGTATCGCCGATAGAAGATATGATAAGCCTTCTGCCTATAAATCAGGAGCAATAGTAAGATGCCGTCAAGGTAAGATCTGGAAAGATTTAAAAGAAGAAATAGAAGATTCAACTATTGAATGTGAAAAATGCGATCATAGCTGGAAATTAAGTCAATCAGATCCCTCTGATTTATATATTTGCCATAAATGCGGATTTGATAATAGTAATAATTATAATAATCATTTAAAAGAAGAAGAATCATTACATAAATGGTTTTCAAGACAAGGAGGAGAAGGTAAATCCAGAGGATGGGTTGATTGCAATACTTGCAAAAAAGATCCTAAAACCGGTAGAAAGAAATGCAAGCCTTGCGGTAGGCAAAAAGGTGAAGATCGTGCAAAGTATCCTTCTTGCCGTCCAACACCATCACAATGTTCAAGAAAAGGTAAGGGTAAGACTTGGGGTAAGACAAAATGATAAAATTAATTGATATATTAAACGAAGTAGATCCGAAAGTAGGTACAGGTAAAAAACCTAAAGGATCTGGCCGCCGTTTATATACCGATGAAAATCCTAAAGATACAGTTAGCATTAAATTTAAAACAGCTCAAGATATAAAAGATACATTATCTAAAGAATCATTTAAATCTAAAGCACATGCTCGTAAATCACAAATTATTAATTTAATTCATCAACGAGTAAGAGCAGCATATGGTAAAGCTAAGGATGCTGAAGTAAAAGCAAGATTAAAACGTGCTTTAGATTATATTGAACAGCGTAAACAAGCATCTAAAAAGAAAACTCAACAACTTAAAAAAGAAACATCAGATCCACAATCTGGCAAAGCAGCACCATATGGTTCAGGTTATGCTCCTTTAAAAATAAAAAATAAATACTAATGATAAAATTAATAAACCTCCTAACAGAAGTATCTAAAGAAAAAACTCAAAGTTTAAATAAAACAAACATTGAGCAAAAACAAGATATAAAATTTAAAGTACCAAAATTAAATTATTCATATACTTCTATGCAACCTTATATAGATAAGGAAACTATGGAGGAGCATTTTGATAAACATTTTAAAGGATATACTGATAAACTTAATGCTGAATTAGATGAAAAATCTATCAGAGTAAATGCTGAAAATCAAATTCAAGCTATTCAAATAATATTAGGTAAGTATCCCAAAAATAATATTATTAAAAATAACGGCGGTGGTTTCTATAATCACGTCTTGTATTTTGAAAACATTACACCAGACTATAAAGCACCTTCAACTAAATTTAGAAAAATGTTAGAGGAAAACTTTAAGTCATTTCCAGAATTTAAAGAACAATTTAAAGAAGCAGGTTTAAAACAATTTGGTTCAGGTTGGGTATTTTTAATTAAAAAAGGAAATAAATTAGTTATAGAATCCTATTCTAATCAAGATAATCCATATTTAGATAAAGACTTTAAAGGTAAAATCCTAATTGCGATGGACGTTTGGGAACATGCTTATTATTTAAAACATAAATCCCAAAGAGGAAGTTATATTAATGATTTTTTTAGAGTAATAGATTATAAAGTAGCAGAAGAAAGATTAGAAATATTAGATGTATAATTTATAAAAAAAATGAAATTAAATGCAGACATTCCTAGTTTTAAAGCACTAGTCCGCAAATCATATTTTACTAAAAATACTAAAGATTCAAACGAGTATTATAACGTATATGTTTTCGGGCTTCAATCCTGTGCCGGAGTTATATTAACATTTCATGTTATGACTGACAATGGAATGGTTCGCTCTAGAGTTCCACTATCAGAAATTTATACAAAAATACCAACTAAGGATATACCATTTAACTATAAACAACTTTGGGATTGTTTTAGTGAAAATGTAACTGTTACAGCATATGATTTTTTAGAATTTCATAGAGCACAGGTTGTTTTAAGAGACGGTAATAAAGTATGGGGTACATATTTATTTACAGTAGATTGGTTTAATAATCCATACAGTAATGAACCATCAGATTATAAATGTGGACATATATTTAAGGCAGATGATGGATACTTAATGTGTCAACCAAATAATAGATTATTTTGGAAAGATTCAAATTGGGTAACTAAAAAATTACCTGAAGATCTTAAACAATTTAAAGTAGATACTGAATTACCATCGGTTGAAAATCAGTCAGATAGATGGGTGACTGAAGATGGAGATTCATTTTATTATGATATGAACGAAATAAAAAATGATAAAGTTAATTGATTTATTAAACGAAGTATCACAAGGACTTATAGGGCCTTTCTATCATGAAACTGATAAGGAAAATATAGAAGGTATTCTTAAGAACGGATTAAATGTTACTAAAGGAAGTAATAGTTATGATATGTTATCATTAGCACCTGCAGCTCCTTCAGGATTATACGGTGATACAGTAGTACAGGTATACCTAGATCCATCCCAGTTTAAAAAAGCAGTAAAAGATACTTACAATACAATGCTGGGTATGGGTATAGATTTAGTTGATAAAAGAGATATTGAACTAGCAGAAAAATTAATAGATAATAGTATAACTAACGAAGAGTATAAAGAGTTAGTTAACAGGGCTCTAAATAATGAAGGATTTTTCTCAGGAGAATTAACAGTTAGAGAACCTATTCCTGCATCACAAATTAAAACCGAACTATCAGAAGAATCAAAAGGTCTTTGGTATTATATTAATAGAAAGAAAAAATTAGGTATAAAATCTACTCCTAAAAATTCTAAAGCTTATAAAGCAGCTGTAAAAGCAGGTAAAGAATTATCTAATGAAGGAATACATGATCCTGTTCAGCCGGGTATTTTAAAAAAAAGATTAGGTAAATTATCTTGTACTAGAGTTAAAGCCGAAAAAGCAAAGCTTAAAGATAAAGGAACCCATTACGCAAAAGCTTTACAGAGATACTTAAATTACCATTGTAATGATTAAGTTAATCGATATATTAAAAGAATTATATCCTCTCTATAAAGCCAATATGGTGGGTAAGGTAAGATATAAAGCTTCAGATACTTTTACTAATGATACCGAGCTCGCAACTAAAAAAGGATATTTAGAAAATAATATATCAGGTAAGGCAGCGCCATACGGTTCAGGTTATAAGAAAATAAAAAAATAAATGAATCCTTATAAAGATTTAGAGGTTACAGATTTATACATTATAAGAGAATTTTCAGAAAATATTGATCCAATAGAATTACTTTGGCATCGTGATAATGAAGATAGAATAGTTGAAATACAGGGTAAAACTGATTGGAAATTTCAATTAGAAGATAAGTTGCCTACTTCTATTAATAAACCGATATTTATACCAAGAGGAATGTACCATAGGTTAATTAAAGGGACAGGCAATCTAATACTTAAAATTCATAAAAAATGAAAAAATTAATAAACGAAGCATTTAGATTACAGCAAATGGCAGGAATTGAACCTATTAATAATATATTAGAAGGAGGTCATGTATTAGGTCAACCATCAGACGATCATGAAGCTTCAATGGCTAAAGCTGAATTAAAAAGTTTAATCAAAAACGCAACATCACTACACGATCATATTCAAGACCATACTGAATTACCAGGATGGATGTCTGCTTATATCACTCTTGCTTCTGATTATATCAATAGCGTTACCGAAAGTGTAGAGGGACATGATCGATATGATAAACATGAAGAACCGGCAGAAACTGAAATACAAACTGTAATAAACTAAAGATAAAGATATTAGAAAATGAAAAACCTAATAAACGAAGCATTTAGATTACAGCAAATTGCCGGTATTCATTCTATTAATACAATACATGAAAAAATGGATCTAGTAGGTAAAGAAGATAACGGAATGGAATTTCCAAAAGAAATATCTTCACGCTATGGTGATCAATTTGTATTCATTCATGATGATAGCAAACCTGGTTTTTATGATATTAAAGATCTTGAAACAGGAAAAATGATAGGAAGAGTAGGATTTCCTACTCCAGAAAAAGCTAGATCTTTTGC
>Ga0181351_1000613_pt1 | contig 10459 bp, 10 predicted proteins | sample Su13VDMM15SD_FD_170485 | JGI IMG/M metagenome (GOLD analysis project Ga0181351, IMG submission 170485) | Freshwater viral communities from Lake Michigan, USA - Su13.VD.MM15.S.D | ecosystem: Environmental > Aquatic > Freshwater > Lake | place: USA: Michigan | collected 2013-07-16 | reverse complement strand
GGACTCCCTATGTAAAAGAACCACTAGAGGCTTTTGGGGACGACTCAATCAGGAGAATCACTTTGGTCTGGGGAAGCCAAACATCCAAGACAACCACCATTCTTGCAGGGCTTGCGTATCGCTTATCAGAAAGGCCATGTCCCGCTCTTTGGGTTATGCCGACTGAGGCTTTGGCACGATCCTTCTCGGAGACTCGCTGGTTGCCAATGATTGATGACTGCCCAGCACTCGCTAAGGAAAAGCCCGACAATACCGACAAAATAAAAATCCTCGAACAACACTTTCGCAGAATGTCTCTTTGGTTCGTTGGGTCGAACAGTCCGGCAAACCTTGCGTCTCGGTCGGTTTCATTACTGATGCTGGACGAGGTGGACAAATACCCAGATGCAGGCTCAACAAAATCAGAGGCGGGTGCTTTGCAACTAGCCGAGGCCAGAGTCGCGACTTATCCGAATCACCTAATCATCGCCACATCCACCCCCACCACAGCCGATTCCACAATCTGGGCAGAATGGCAAAAGGGAGACATGAGATTCTTTTTCGTGCCTTGCCCATACTGCAACCACAAACAGAAACTAATTTGGGGGCAAGTGAAATGGGACGAGGCGGCAAAGAGCGAAGAGGCGGTCTATGATTTCAAATTAGTCAAATCCTCTGCCTATTATGAGTGTGAAAATTGCAAAGGAAAAATTACGGACGGACAAAAAACAGCTATGCTTCGAGGCGGTGAATGGATTCCGACAAATCCAAAGGGAGAGCCAAACCGCAGAAGCTATCACTTAAATGGTCTTTATGCACCGTGGGTTACCTTTGGATCACTCGCAGTAAAATTCCTTCAAGATAAATACAGCGGAATCATAGGACTCCAAGACTTTGTGAACAGAATTCTTGCCGAACCCTGGCTTGAACACGAGCAAGAGAGGATTGAGATTAAGGCGGGTGGATACAAAATGGGGCAAGTCCACGATGGCGAAAAATGCGTTATGGCCGTGGACGTTCAGGAGTCGGGAGGGTTTCATACTTGGGCAGTAGTGAGAGCCTATGATGCAGACGGAAAATCTAGAATGGTTTGGGCTGGGAGGCTGGAGACTTGGGGAGATGTTGCCGCAAAAGCAGATGAGTTTCGGGTCGAGCCAAAATATGTCTTTGTGGACAGTGGTGACCAAACCCGAGCAGTTTACGAAATGTGCTGTCGAAACGGATGGATAGCTTTGGTTGGGTCAGATAAGGCGAGCTTCTCCGAAATAGTTAATAACGAGAAAGTCACTAGGCCATTCGCGAGAATAGCTAATGGAGATCCGTTCAGCGGAAAAGCTTCTGGTTCTAGGGTCGGCTGGAAATGGAGGCTTTGTCCAGTATGGCGGTGGTCTAACCCAGCAATCAAAGATATTTTGGCAAACCTTCTGGCCGGAGAAGGATTTGTGGCAGACGATGCACCTACTGTTTGGTACGAGCATATTAGAGCCGAGAAAAAGATTGCTGTGAAGAATCCAATGACAGGAAGAACGCGGTTTGTATGGAAGCAAATCGGAAAGCAAAACCACTTGATGGACTGCGAGTGCATGAACATAGTGGGGGCGGGCTTGCACAAGCTTCTTCAGGTTTCTCCAGCAGGCTTGACAGAAAGTGAGTTTGATAATGGCGAAGGGTGATTTCATTGGGCTACCCCTGGCCACCCTAACTTCTCTGCGCGATAAGTATGTCACTTGTCTTGAGGCGATAGCGGTGGCGGGTTCAAGCTATTCGATAGCTGGTCGTTCTTTTTCAAGAGCGAATCTGGGCGAGGTGAGAGATACGATTGCAGAGCTGACCCTAGCCATTGAAGTAATCAACGGAACTCGGATACGAACAACCTATGCAAATTTTAGTGGCTATCGCTACCCGAATTCGACTAACTTTAGAAATTCCTAGTTTATGAAAAAAGCTTCTCTCAACATAATAGACAAGGCGATTGCCTTCATTAATCCGCAAGGGGCAGTCGATAGACTTGTTGCCCGCCAGAAGATAACCAATTTTCAATACGACGCGGTGAGATATACGAGAGAACGGCAAGGGCCAAGCCCACTTACTGGTGCAGAAGATTACCGTTCTAACTATGATCGGGTTGAGTTGATGCGAAGGGCTAGAGATTTGGCAGACAATTTTGGACTTGTCCGATCACTCCTAATGAAGTTCGCGAGCCACACCGCCGCAAATATTTCTTATCAGGCACGAACTGAGAACCCAGAAGTCAATACAGAAGTTGAGACATATTGGGCAGAGTGGTGGGACAAATGCGATATTACCACAAGGCATACTGGTTCGACTCTGATGCAAGTGGCGATGATGTCTATGTTGCGAGATGGTGATTTTCTTTTCGTCCTCGTGCGTGATTCTGAAGGCAACCTAAAAATACAAGGAATCGAGGGCGACAGAGTCGGAGACCCATTTAAAGTTTATACGAGCCTAAATTTAATTGGAGGAATTCACATCGACCCAGCTACTGGATCGCCTACTGCTTACGATATTTACAACAGAAGCTTTGGGGATTTCTACTCCTTCCAAACCACTATTCCCTCAAGCCAAGCGTTTCATTTGTTCGACCCGCTACGAATTGACCAATACAGAGGCATCTCTGCTTTCCATACCGCAATCAACGATTGCACCGACATCTACGATATTATCAACTTTGAGAAGAACGCGGCAAAAGTAGCCTCGGCTCAATCCGCAGTAGTTCGCAGAAATAACAACAATGCCTCTGATTTGGCTTCTTTATCAACCGACCAAGACATCAACGGAAATACAGTTCATCTGGAAGCAATTGAGTCTGGAAAAATTTCCTACCTAGAACCGGGCGAGGACATTGTTTTCCCAGATGGCCCAAGTCGCCCATCTGGTGCGTTTGCTGAATTCCACAAGATTCTTTTGAGGAACATTTGCCTTGGTCTTGGAATCCCTTACTCATTCGCCGTTGATCCTTCCTCTATGTCTGGCCCAACCGCTCGACTAGAGATGCAACAAGCAGGCCGAACATTCCGCAGATACCAAAAGCTTTTAGACGACAAGATTCTTCGCCCCATTAAGAACATCGTGATCGCGGATGGAGTGGCAAGGGGACTGATTGAGAAGAATGTTGGAAGCAAAACTGCAAGAGGAATTTTTAATTTCGGGGCGAATGTCTCCATAGATTTAGGTCGCGAGTCAGCCTCCGCTATCTCAGAGTTTAAGACTGGCCTCCGAACAGCCTCCGACATCTACGCAGAGCGTGGTCAAGACTTTGAAACTTCTATGAGGCAGAGGGCGATTGAAGCCAAACTAATTAAGGATTTGGCCGAGAAATACGGAGTAGATCCAGAGACAATTTCCGATATTGTTCCCCCGAAACCCACCCAGACCAAACCCCAAGCACCCACGGTTAATCCAGTTACTCCCGCGAAGGATAGCCCAGAGAAAGACGATGACATAGGGGGTGACCAGAAACCAATTCCAGAAGACCCTATTGAGCCATCCTCCGAAGAGTTAGAGATTAAAAAAAAAGATACTGAAGAGGCTCTAGCGAAACTAGATCCAGCGTCTGTGAAGATGCTAATTGCAGGAATGATGGGTGGCATTGAGTTAGCAAAGTATGACGGGATTGATTTCACGCCTCCACAGGGTGCCAGGGATTCCGCAAAAAGATCATTAGATGTGAGGCAAGAAAAACCCGCAAGCCAAAGAGGAATGACTGCGGTTGGTATAGCTAGAGCGAGGGATTTAATGAACGGAGTAAAACTTTCACCAGATACAGTAAGGCGTATGAAGGCTTTCTTCGATCGGCACGAAGTGGACAAAAAGGGAGAAACTTGGGATGAGCAGGGTAAGGGATGGCAAGCCTGGAACGGATGGGGTGGTGATGCTGGTTATGCTTGGGCAAGAAAAGTGGTGGGGCAGATGGAAGCAAGGGACAAAAAAGAATTAGCTCGCCCCGGACCGAAGTCGGCGGCTCAAACTCCAGCCCCTCCTAAAGAACGAATCAAAGGCTCAAAGGAAAACCCGAAAGGAACTGCATCAACAAAAAGCAAATCTGGCGACATAGAGATTTCAGCCGAGAACGAGGAGGCATTGAAAAACAAGATTTCCGAGTTCAAGAAAGATCATCCAAAGAAAAACGCCCCAAGCCTTGGAGCATTGAAGAAGGTTTTCCGCAGGGGAGCTGGAGCATTTTCTAGTAGCTTTAGGCCGACAATTAGCGGGGGAAAACCTAACTCCCGCAACGCTTGGGCGATGGCTAGGGTGAACAAATTTCTCAAGATGGCCGGCGGTGGCGAAGTCAAAGACTCATACCGCAAGGCAGACGGCGATCTACTTTGACATAATCCAGGCATTTATGCCTTTACCCCTACCTTCCGCAGACGAATCCGAACAAGACTTTGTGTCCCGATTTATGGGAGACGAAGAAGCAGTATCCAAGTTTCCAGACGAGACACAGCGTTCAGCCGTTGCCTATTCGACCTATCGTGACGAGGAGATGGAAGAAATGGAGCTAGGTGGAGTTTCAATTTTGGAGGTGGGAGAGGCTAAAGGACACGACCTTTTCGTGGATAAAACAAGCCTAGAGACCGCCCTAAAAATTATGCAGAAAGCCAAGAATGGCGTGAAAATTAAGATGAATCACGGCTCTGGTTTGGAGGCAGTTTGCGGGTTCGCCAGAAACCCCCGCATTGAGGGAGACAAGCTGGTTGCCGACCTTCGCCTTCTCCGCAACTCTCCCCACTACGGATTGATTAAAGAGATGGCCTCCGAAGCACCCGACCAATTTGGAATTTCCCTAGCCTTTGTGAATGAGTCCGAGACGATCAACGGCAAGGATTACATTCGACCCCAGAGCATCGCCTCTGCGGATTTAGTTTCCAGCCCAGCCGCCACAAACGGATTGTTTGAGGAGATGGTGAAGTTTATGGAAAAACTAGGTTATATGCAGGGTGGAAGCTCCATTCCAGCAGTAGCCAAAGAAGCCGTGGAGGAAGCTCCACTTGACAAAAAGGACAAAACAAATATGGAAAACTCAGATTATAAAAAAGATATGGACGAAATTAAAGTTCGTCTCTCCGCCTTGGAAGAGGCGATGAAACCCAAAGAAGAAATGAAGAAAGAGGAGATGGCCGAGGAAGCTCCCAAGATCGTCATCGAAAAAGAAGATGAAGATGAGAAAGAGGAGACCAAGGAAGAGATGAGCGAAGTCGTGAAGAAAGTTCTCACCGAGTTCGGCATTAAGCCAATTCCCGCCTCCCCTTCAATCGAAGTTCCTTCCGAGAAAAAGGAAGAACCCAAAACTTTTGAAGCACTCGTGGCCGCCCACAGCGACTACGGAACAAGCAAGCTCAAGGCCATGAAAGCCGTGATGCTCTCAAACCCCAAGGAATACTCTGAGGCATTGTCTCGGGGAATTTCTAAACTCTAAAAAGGAAAAATACTAAAATGGCTACACATATTGACGGAAGTGCAGTTCGCACTTTTAACTTCGCCTCTGCGATTTCGGCTTACCGATTCGTTGAGATTCACACAGACGGAACGGCTCGTCCGGCAGTCTCTGGTTCAGCGCGTGCAGTTGGTTCTACCATCTCTGACGTCGCGGCTGGTGACAACGGCGCGGTGAAACTGTTCTACCCCACCTTCTTCGCGACTTGCGAAACGGCTATTGCCATCGGAGGCTTAGTAGCCACGACTGGTTCTGGCCTCGTAACAACTGCGGCGGCCAATGTTGGCGTTGTCGGAGTTGCTCTCGAGGGCGGTGCGGCTGATGCCGTAGTCGAAGTTGCAGTTCCCCTAACCCAGTAATTAAACCAACCAAGAAAGAATAACACAAAATGAGTTTTATTAGCGGTGGTACAACTATTCGAGCCGACCTAAACCAGGCTCTCATCGAAGCCCCTCAAGCCGACGTCGGTTTGATCGGGTCGCAACTCCTCCCCTTGCAGAATGTTGATGCAAAGGCTGGAACATACCTGAAAGTGCAACTGGCTGGTGCAGAGTTGCTCTCGAACAATGCCTTGCCTCGTGATGCTGGTGCGTCATACAGCCGAGGGATTCGTTCGTTCAGCCAAGCAAATTACAGCACGGACGAGTACGGACTAGAGGAGTTGTTGGACGATTCCTCCGTTGCGGATTTGAGCCGGTTCTTTTCGTACGAGAGCGAAACAGCGAGGTTCTTGCTTCGCCAGTTGAAGCTCTCCCACGAGAAGCGGGTTTCGGATCTTCTCTGGAATGCAACGACCCCATTCACGATTGCTGACCAGACTCGTGCGGTTGCCTACACCCAAGCGAATATTGCAACGATTGATGTTGCTCGTGACGTGGCCGCGGCAAAATTGGCTCTTAACCAATACGGTTATGAACCCAATTGCGTTGCGATGTCTGCCAATGTGTTTGAATTGATCAGACGCTCCACCCTCCTACAGAATCAGTTCTTTGGAGTTATCTCTAATACTGGTGCAAGGTTGTTGAGCGAAGCTGAAATTGCGGCGGCTCTTGGAGTCAATAGCCTCCTAGTGGGTCGTGCGGCGATCAACTCTGCTGGCAAGAACAAAGCCTACTCTGGTTCATTCGTTGTTCCAGATACCAAGATCGTTGTGGGTCAGATTGCTAGTGGTGAGTTCACCGCTGGTGGAATCGGACGCACCTTGGTCTGGTCGGGTGACTCGGCTGGTGGTTTCGTTAGCGAAAGCTACCGCGACGAGGCTCGCCGGAGCCAAGTTCTGCGGGTGCGTATGAACACCGATGAGGTCGTAATTGACCCCAATGCGGCGGTTCGTATCACCACCAACTTCGCCTAAAGATTGTTGTTGGTTGTTTCCTCCGAAGAAGGAGGAGTGGGGGAAACCCTGCTCCTCCTTTTTCTTTTAATTGACATCCTCTAGCAATTAGAAATCCTATTTAAATGAAACATCCTATTTCTGTATATTTAATTGCTGGTAATGAAGAAGAGTATATCTCCAGATGCCTTCAGTCGTTTAAGCCGATTTCAGCAGAGCTTGTTCTTTGCATCGCTAGGGGGAACGCTGTCCCAGATAAAACAGAGGAAATTGCGAGGGGGTTGGGTGCAAAGATTGTTCACTATACAAATAAAAACGATTGGCCTCACATCGATGATTTCGCAACGGCAAGGAATACGGCACTAGAGGCTTGTTCGAGCGAGTGGTGTTTATGGGTCGATGCTGACGATGTAATGGCCGAGGACGGGGCAAAGGTTGTCGAGGAGGCCATTGACCTTGCCATTGAAAAAGACGCTCACCTTGTGGCGTTAAAATACAATGTGGACAACGCCGGACTCATCCCGCTTCGAGAAGAAATCTCCAAGAAAGGAACTTGTGCCTGGAAGAACAGGGTTCACGAAATGCTTGTCACTAAAGAGCCAAACAAGACCGTTGGCCTAGACAAGATTTTCCGAATCCATAAGCCCCACGGATACAAGGCCAAAAGTGCTGAAAGGAACTTTAGAATCTTAGAGGACACGCTTTCAACTGCACCCAACGCCCTATATTACCAAGCCCAAGAATACTTTTTATCTGGTAAATACGACAAGTGCATTGATTCTAGTATGCGAGCGTTGGCCTTTCCAGAGTTAGAAGACACCCTACGCTACGATGTTCTCTGCAACCTCGGGAGGTGCGTTCCAGAAAACGAAAGACTTTCTTATCTCGGGCAAGCCGTAGCCCTACAACCCGATAGGCGAGAGGCTTATTTTTATATTGCGAACCATTGGGCAGGGAGGGGGAACTGGATAAAAACTTATGGGGCGGCAAGGGCTTGTATGACTTTGCATCGACCCAAAGCCCACTACTGGAATCTTGTGGAGGCAATCTACAACTGGCAGGCGATGGACTTATACGAGACGGCCTCGGTGTGCGTTAATGAGATGGGAGAAGCAGAGAAGATTCGCAAGATTAGACCAGCCCCCAAAATCTCAATCGTTCACGCTACCAGAGGAAGGCCACAAGTCGCTTGGCAGAGGCGATGGCAGTGGCTTTCACTAGCTAAAAGTCCTCTAGAAATTGAGTGGATCTTCATGGTCGATCATAACGACCCAATCGACTACACCCCCCACCAAGCCATTAGGTGCAATCCGGGCGGAATCATTAACGCCTGGAACGCTGGGGCAAAAATAGCAAAAGGGAATATTGTCGTTCAAATGAGCGATGACTGGACTCCACCCCGTCATTGGGATGGCCTAATTTCGACCGCTATTGGTGATACAACGCAAGAGAAAGTGCTGGCAGTATCTGATGGGCTTAGAGAGGACAAGCTCCTCTGTATGGCGATTCTGACGCAATCCAGACTCAAGAAGCAGGGGTATCTATTCCATCCAGACTACCAAGAATCAGACGGCATCTATTCAGACAATGAGTTCACAGATAGAGCCTATGCAGAGCAAGTAGTAGTTGAAGCTAGACAAATCCAATTCAAGCACGATAACCCTATGTTTACTGGAGGGAATGCAGACGAACAACTCAAGAACCATAACAAGCCGGAATTCTACGAGAAAGGAAAGTCGATCTATGAGAAACGCAAAGCAAATAATTGGATGTAGGAAGTCAAAAAAGGGAGAGAATACCAAGGGGCTTGGTTTGATTACCTTCGGCAAGTCTCGTCTCGACAAAACAAAGTATGTGCTAGTGGATATTACCTATGATGATAAGGCCGGGAAGGAATTGTATGAGGCTGGTATGCTTGCCTTGAAACACGACCCAGAATCCGTGATTCAGTACGCAATAAAAAAAGCATTAGCGGAGATGATTAAAAAATGAATGGTTACACAAAACTTTCTAGTGGGCATCTATACCAAGACACAATAACTGGTGCAGTCCCAATATATTCAAAAGAGTATTCAGAGGAACGCTATGATAAATACGACACAACAAGAGCAATGTCCGAGCTGAGATTTTCATTGTGCAAGGATCTATTTAAATTTGAGTCAGTCCTAGACTTTGGCTACGGAAATGGAGATTTTCTATATGTTTGTTCCGAGAATGGAGTTCAGTCGTTTGGCTATGATGTTTCAGATTATCCCCTTAAAAAGCCAGTAGTTAAAACTGACTCTATCTATACAGATTGCGACCTCGTGACTTTCTTTGACTCAATCGAGCATTTGCAAACTAGAGACATATCCAGCTTCCTTGCCAAACTTCATACAAACCAGATTCTAATTTCTCTTCCTTGGTTCCACGATCTAGGAAATGACTGGTTCTATCATTGGAAACATAGGAGAGAGAACGAACACTTTCATCACTTTACGGCTGGGGGTCTATGCGATGCTATGGAGGCGGCTGGGTTCACTCCTATCTACCACTCAAACCCAGAAGATAAGATAAGAAAATCTAGCCACGCACTACCCAATATCCTGACGATGGCTGGGATTAGAAGTTAGTCGTGATAAAGACCATCAAATATTCGCAGAGGCTTGGAGACATTCTTCAAATGCTACCCGCTTGCAAGTGGCTGTCGGAGCAAGGGAACTGGGTATATTTTGACTGCTTGCCACAATATCACAGCGTATTTGACCTAGTAAGCTACGTCAGGGCTTGCGGTAGCGGCGGAGACGATGTGATTGATGTGGAAGTCTGGCCGAGAAGATACGAAGAATACCGAAAAAGCAAAAAGAAGTGGGCCGACTTTGTTTATAGCCACCCAGATATTAAGGGAGCAGACAAAGAAAATATTGTTCTCGACAAACTAGACAATAAACCAGCCGATGGTCTGCCAGAAAATTATAACCTTGTTGCCCCATTTGGATTGTCCCAGGGGTTTTATATAAACCCACTAGATTTAATTACTCGGGCTAGGAAAGAAATGGGTAAAGAAAATTTCTATGTTCTTTGCCCACCGGACATAAGGATTCAAGGGCTTAACACCTACACCGCCACATCGGTTGAACAAATGGCAAAGGCAATCCGAGGGGCTACGGACTTCTGGTCAATCAATAGCACTCCGATTGTCCTAGCCTCTGCCACTAGAAGGGGAAAGACAACTGGGTTCTTTCCGCAGAAAGGCGAGTGGGAAACTGACAACATCTTTGCCTTTGAGGGTATGGTTTGTCTAGATTGACATAAGAGATGGTTTTATGGCTGGAAGTATACCCACCTCCTATTTCTCGACCGATCTCTCCTATATGATCGGAGACTTATACCAATCCGTTACTGGCCTAGGTTCTTCTGCAGTCTCGGCATCTGTAACAGACCTAACAAATACAAGCGAACTGGAAATAGGCGGTGATGTTTTTCGGATTACTCAAAGCCTAGTCGTTTTGGCATCATCTATTTCTGCGCCTAGTATCGGCTCGCTCTGCACAATTTCCGGGGTGGAGCGTATGATTGGAGGATTTTCTCTAAGCACTGATGGTGTTTCATATACCATTGAGCTTGCTGAAATCACAACCTAATGGCCTCAATCGAGAGAGAGGTCGAGAACGCCCTCCTTAATGTCGTTTCTGGAATTGGTGGGGTGT
>Ga0181351_1000610_pt1 | contig 10467 bp, 5 predicted proteins | sample Su13VDMM15SD_FD_170485 | JGI IMG/M metagenome (GOLD analysis project Ga0181351, IMG submission 170485) | Freshwater viral communities from Lake Michigan, USA - Su13.VD.MM15.S.D | ecosystem: Environmental > Aquatic > Freshwater > Lake | place: USA: Michigan | collected 2013-07-16 | reverse complement strand
TTGTGTATTAGTTTATTGATTTTTTAATATTAATAAAAACATATGTGTTGATAAAAAATCAATACTAATTATATTTAACCGTAAAGACATAAACTTTACGGTTATTTTTTTATATGGAAAATCAAGCAATAGAATACGGACAACAAAACTTTACGTTACCACACGATGTAGTACCACTACCATCGGGAGGAGTGTTTTACAAAAATAAAAAGAAATCTATCAAGGTAGGTTATCTAACGGCAAATGATGAAAACATTTTAATGGCGGGTGGAAATGATATGACCACAACACTATTAAGAAGTAAAATCTACGAACCAGACCTTAAGGTTGAGGACATGTTGGAGGGAGATGTTGAAGCAATTTTAATATTTTTGAGAAATACAGGATTTGGTCCTGAAATTAATTTAAATTTAGTTGACCCAATAACTCGGAAACCATTTCAATCAACGGCCCCTTTAGATGAACTGAATGTGATTAATGGTCAAACACCAAATGAAGATGGTACCTTTATTACTAATTTACCAAAATCACAAGCTACAGTTAAATTAAGACCATTAACTTATGGTGAAGTTTTAGAAATAAGTAAATTGGAAGAATCATATCCTAAGGGAAGAGTAGTACCAAAAGTTACTTGGAGATTACAAAAAGAAATTATAGAGGTAAATGGAAGTACTGATAAATCAGAAATATCTAAGTTTGTCGAACAAATGCCAATTTTGGATTCAAAATACATAAGAAAATTTATGAATGATAATGAACCAAGATTAGATTTAAGTAGAGTTGTAATCACCCCATCAGGAGAAAAGATGACAGTTAATGTCGGATTTGGGGTTGACTTTTTTCGTCCTTTCTTCTGATTATAGAAAAGGACAGATAGATGAATTCTACTATTTGAACAAATTAATGAACATAACTTATCAAGATTTTCAAGCAATGCCACTATTTGTTAGAAAATATTTGTTAGATAAATGGATTGAAGATAACACAAAGGACTGAAAACTCAGTCCTTTTGTATTTATAGTAATATATTATTTTAATTTATGGGAACAGGTGATACAATAGCGGATTTAACTTTCGCAGAAAAATTAGCAAAAGAGGCGACAGTAACATATCAAACATTGGCTAAGACAATTGAGGAAACTTATAATGCTCAAGTTGAACTTAATAGAACCTTTGGACAAGGACAAGAAAGACTTTCTGAAATGTATAAGTCAATTTCAGATGCCGCTCCAAGAGTTGCCCGTTTAGGTGGAGACATGAAAGATGTTCAAACTACAATGATTGGGATTGCAGAGGCGTCAAACCGTAATGTTATTGCTAATACTAAAGATGTTGAGAAACTTTACGCGGCAACACAAGTTGTGGGTGGTTCAGCAGAAAGTTTAAGTAATTCATTTTTAAATATAGGTGTTGGTATTGAACAAATTCCAAAACAATTGGAAGAATCTGTTAATTATATTCGAAGTATTGGTGGAAACACTAAGACTGTTATGGCGGATGTTGCTAAGAATATGGACCAAATGAACCGTTATCAATTTGCTGGAGGTGTTCAGGGATTAACTAAAATGGCGGCACAAGCCTCTATGTTAAGATTTGATATGAGTCAAACGTTTCAATTGGCGGATAAGGTACTTGACCCTGAGAATGCAATTGAAGTTGCGTCAGCTTTTCAAAGATTAGGGGTGTCCGCAGGTAATTTAGCAGACCCATTCCAATTAATGAATATGTCTATTAATGACCCATCAGGATTACAAGATAGTTTAGCGGATGTTGCAAAACAATATACTTATTTTGACGAACAAACAAAAACATTTAAAATTAACCCTCAAGGAGTTTTAACATTAAGAGAAATGGAAAAACAAACAGGGGTTAGTGCAAAAGAAATGGCAAAAATGGGTCTTGCGGCTGCGGAGTTAGACCAAAGATTATCTGCGGTTAATATGGCTGGTTTAAATGTTAAAGAAGAAGACAAACAATATTTGGCAAATATTGCTAAAATGGGCGAAGGTGGTGATTATGAAGTTAAACTTACAGATGACAAAGGTAACGAGTATACTAAAAAATTAAGTGAGGTTACTCAAACCGAAATGGATAAATTGATTAAAGAACAAAAAGAAGGTCCTAAAACATTAGAAGAGATTGCTAGGTCACAACTTACTATTGACCAAGCAATGTTAGCAGATATTAAAGGGATAAGGACGGCTTTTGAGCAAGGAGTTACAAGTCCAAGACAGGTGAGACAAGGTATTGCTAGTGCTCAAAGAGTGAGTAAGACAGTTCTTGGTGAAACTTCTGATAAATTTGGGAAAACAAAAGATTATAGGGATTTAAGTGAAGGCATATTAGATACTTTAGGTAAGGTTGCGACAGACTTAAAAGAGGGTAATAAACCCCTTACTGATGTATTATCAACCGGACTTAATGGTCTTGGAACTACTTTAGACGCATCTCAACAAAGATTTACTGAGACACTAAAAGAGGCTATTGGTGGTATTGCTGCAAAACTAACAAATAGAAATGTTGGTGAGAGTACATTAAAAAGTGGTTTTGAAAAAATTAATGAGATTTCTAATGTTAAATCACCAAGTTCCGCATCTCCATTAAGTTCGTCGTCAGGAAATAAAATAGAAGCATTACAAAATACACAAAACAACGCAACAACTCAAACAACTAAAGGAACTGTAGATGTTGGTGGTAAAATTGAGATTGATATTAAAGCACCTATGGGAGTTTCGGGTGACCAAGTGAAACAAATGATGGATTCAGCATTTAATGGAATAGCTTTCCAAGATTATATTATGAGAACTGCATCATCAGGTAATCCAAATAAAGAACCTGTTTCAAAAACTTATTCAGCTTAAGTTTAAATATAAAAACTCACTCTTAATCTATTTATAAATAAAAATCATAGATGTCAAACAGTCCATTAGATTACGTAAGTTCGGATGGTTTCAGAAAGAAATTAATAATAAGAAATTTAGTCCCTTATGCTAAATCTCCAAACAGACCTTCTGTTCAAGTTCCGTATGAGCATATTCAATCAGATTTATCAGTTATTGATAGCCCTGACCAACTTATCGATGTCCCTTCATTAGCGAATCAATTATATCCTTTAAACAGATATGGTAATGAAGGAGGTTATTTACAAGTCCCCGACCCAAATGGTTTAACGAATACCATTTCAAATCAAGGTGAATATGGACCGGGACAACAAGATGCTCATATAGTTGATGAAGGTTATGATGCAGTTAGATTATGGAGACCTTTAAATGCCTATGCTGACGGATTAAATGTTTTTGACTCTGCGGAATCATTTTCAAGTTTAGAGACAGTTAGACCTGACCAAGACAGACAAAGTAATGGACAACCATATCCGGGACCAATTGTTGCCTCATCATATTCTCCATTATCAATCTTATTATCAACTAACCCAACCGGTAGTAATGGTAACTTGAGTCAAGATTCATATATCGCTCGTTTAGGTGCTCAAACACTTAGAAGTGAATTTCAAGAAAGAATTGCCGCTAGAATTAGATTAGAGACAATAGGACAAGCCAACATATTAAATGTTACGAGTGGTACTGATTTATTAAATATTATATCAGGTTCTGTACCATTATTAGAACCAAATTGGCAAATAACAGTACCTTCAAATCCAATCACTGCGGCTGCGGATTTTGCTCTTCGATTAGGGGGTAGTATTTTACCAATAAGTTTAATTCCTGGGTCTTATTTTGACCCAATGATTAATCCGGGTCAACCTACAACAATTCAACAAGTTACAAATGCAATCGCGGGAACAACAGTTGGAAACTTCTTTAATCAATTATTAGGGGCGGGACAAACAGGTTCTCAAATTTTTTATAACAATACCGGTGCAGGACAAAAATCTCGATTATTTAAAAATATTGATTATAACAAATACAAACCACATTATGATAGAGGTGTATTTGATAGAGTTGCAGGTGCATTAACGGGTACATTATCAGATAATAGTAATTTTTATGTTGGGTCAAGAAATTCTGACCCTTCAAGAATATTTTCACCTGGAGGTGATTTACCTGTTGACCAATTTGGTAAAGAACAACAATCACCGGTATATGGACCTCAAGAGTTAGCACAACTTTATGAAGGACCAAGTAAGGATGTTAGATTAGGTGCCAATGGGCCTACATATTCTAACGGTGGTGGTATTGAAGGAGGGTTTACTTGGACATCTCCAAAGTATAAAGATAATGCAGGTAAGAAAGTTGGTTTAGGTGGTGTTGTTACAAATGAGGATGAAGACTTTAAACCTTCATCATATAATACAACTGAATCAACAAACAGGACTTTTAAAGGAGGTTCTATATTAGATGACACTCAGAGATTAATTAATAGTCAACCTCAAGGAGGTAGAAGATTACAACATGTAGGTAATGCTATTGACCAAGTTAGTAAAGTTTTCCACGATGGATATAAAGAAATAACTAAAGGTTCTCAGGTTTATCGATATGTTGGAGCTGTAGGTCAAGAGGTTGGAACAGAATATTGTCGTATTTTTGCTAAAGATATTCCATATCTTCAATATAATGATTTACAAAAAACAGATGGTATTACCACATCAGGTAGACGATTTTCAGATTCAGTTTTTGATAACACATATAATTTAAATATCGCACCAAACAAACAAGAAGGAGGACAAGACTCAACAAACTTAATTGGAGGAATGAATAACGGATATGCCAAAAAATATATGTTTTCATTAGAAAATTTAGCATGGAGAACATCAAGTACTCCTGGATTTTCGGTTGCGGATTTAGCTATATGTGAGAGAGGTCCTAATGGTGGTAGAGTTATGTGGTTTGCACCTTATGGATTAACTTTTACTGAAAGTACTCAAGCAAATTGGAATTCAAGTGAATTTCTTGGTAGACCGGAACCTATCTATACATACAAGAGTACATCTCGTAATGGTAGTTTAACATGGAAAATAGTTGTTGACCATCCATCGGCATTGAATGTTGTTGTTAATAAAATATTAAGTAATGAAACTAATAAAGCTAGAGTTGATAGTATTTTAGAATCATTCTTTGCTGGATGTAGAAAATATGATTTATATGAATTAGCTAAAAAATATTACACGGTCAATCCAAATGATTTATATCAATTACAGGAAGCCATATCTTCAAAAGAAACAACTAAAGAACAAACTGAGTATATAAAGAAAACAGTTCAAACAGGTGTTAATTCACCAACAGGTGCTGATACAAATGTTTCACAAGAAGGTGGGGGTGGAAACACTAATGTTGATTTTAAAAAATATGAACAATTAGGGTTTTATTTTGGGAATGATTATCCTAAAAAAGATAAACCAATTCCAAACTACTCAGAGGAATATACAAGATATACGAGCGATACAAATAGACAATACTATAATAGTAAACCAAATGCCCAAGAGACTAATGTATTTTTTGATTCGGTAGTTACACCAAATTATAACTTGGCAAAAGAATTTGTTAATGATTTAGCAAAACAATTAACCCAATATAAAGAAAGTGACGGGACTATTACAGTAACAATTGATGCTAGTTGTTCGGCTCCTGCTAGTGTGTCATATAATCAAGAATTAGCTAAAAGAAGAATTGCGTCAATTCTTAAATTTTTTCAAGAGAGCGAAGTTTTAAAACCATTTATTAATAACCAAAAATTATTATTTAAGGATACTACTCCGGCGTTTGGAGAGAACGCTCAAGTGTTACAATTTGATACCGTAACAAAGGCTTATAAAATTGGAAAAAATGTTAATTGTTCAGATAATGACCCTAATGCAGTTAATGGGGATACTCAAGTTGGTCCTAATGATGTTACGACTACAAATGCAATGGCTTGTCGAAGAGGATATGTTAAAACAATTTTACCCACAATTAAACAACCAACGACTACACCGCCAGCTCAATACACGGCAGTACCGGCAGCACAATACACGACAATTATTGAAGAAAATAAAATTTTAAAAACAGTTAAAGAAGAAGTTGTAACACAAGAATGGAAACCAAGAGATAATATTACTAAACGAGTTTTAAGAGCTTTATTGTCTGAATGTGATTACTTTGAAACTATCAAAAACGAAACTCCTATGGTTTATGATAATCTTAGAGATAAGTTAAAATTCTTCCAACCTGCATTTCATTCGACAACACCTGAAGGATTAAACTCTCGTTTAACATTTTTACAACAATGTATGAGACCGGGAGACACAATCCCAACGATTAAAGACATTGCTGGTAAACAACAATTACAATATAACAACGCAACAAACACATCATTTGGGGCACCACCGGTGTTAGTTTTAAGGATTGGTGATTTTTATAATACAAAAATTATACCTGAGTCATTAAGTTTGACGTATGAATCGTTAGATATAAACCCGGAAGGGATTGGTATTCAACCAATGATTGCGAATGTGACTTTATCATTTAAATTTGTGGGTGGTAGTGGATTAAAAGAATCTATTGATAAATTACAAAACGCTTTAACTTTTAATTATTACGCAAACACGGAGATTTGGGATGATAGGGCGGATGTTACTGCTCAAGAAAATTTCTTAAAAGTTTTAGATAAAGAGTTTTTGGCTATGGCGTCTCCACCACAACCACCGGCAGTTAATCAAGCCGCGGTTGAGAATGGACAAAACAATAATAGTACTATTGGAACAACACTAACAAATGTGATTGGAGAAAATGCGGAAACAGGTACTATTAGTTATTCTGATTTCATGGTTAAATTTATGGATGAAACACAAACTTATTTTCAAACAGTTGTGAATAAAACTAAAGAAAGTGTTAACCAATATAATAATGCGGTGAAACAACAATGGATGTTAGAGCGTTCTTACACACAAGGTAATTTTGCGGTTAGTACAGATAAATCGGTTTTATTTGGTAAACCAAGTAATGTTGAAAAAAGATTTGATGAAATTTTTGGTGAATTAGAATCTAATATTCAAAGTGGGGATGAAGGATTTATTAAATTTATGTCATTAACAATTTGTAATTTTTCACCAAAAGTTATTCGTCAATTAAAACAAAATTATAAAAATTTGGTTAAAGATAAAAGGTCATCATTCCAAAACGGTATTACAAAAATAACTCAAGACATAACCACAATTGAACAAAATTATATTCAAACAGTTGGAAGGGCAAATACGATTATATTTAATGGGACTACAAGTTATGTGAGTGGTACAGATGGGTATCAAGCAAAATCAGGACCAGTTAGAATTTATGTAACAAGTGGGACAACTAATGTTAGTCCAACATCAAATGGGGCTGCTAATACATTGGTTGAACTTGCAGATGATATTAAAAAAATATATGATGGTATTAATGAGTTTAATGGTCTTATTTGGAGTGAAACCGAATTTATTAACCCTTCTGACGGATTAACATATAAGGGAGTATTAGTATTTGAAACAGATAATAAAGGGAAAAGTACTAAAGGTCCAACAGTTAATGATGTATTCATTCCTTTTAGTAAAAACACTCAATTTGAAGATAAAATATTCAGAAGAGTTTATATGGCGATATCAGACGATGTTATTGATACTAAAAAATATGAAACATTTAAAACTGCAATGATTGGCAATATTATTAATAATAGTAGTTTATTAAGTGGTGGGTTTGACGATGTTGAGGCTAAATTTGACAATTATTGGATTACACAAACAAGACCCTTATTTACTAATGAAAATAATATCACTAAGGCGTTTATCGACGATGTTGAAAAAAATAAATTAAAAAATTATATAAAATATACTCCGTTTGATAAAAAAGATAGAGTGTTGACATATACAACCGAAACGGATGGAACTGATGATGACAAAAAATCACAAAAAACTATGATATCATCTTTAGCAAACACAACAAATAGAAACACGGATAATAATAAATGGAACTCTGAAGATGGAGTTTCGGCAACTGCATTCATATCAAAAGTAAAACTTAATTAATGGCATTTCAATACTTGAACAGATATAGTGATTTTTTAATTAACGGTGAACAAACCGTTGTACCTTATGTGCAATTACCTCAAAAACCGACAGATAAAGCGTTTATTTATAAAGTTGGTAGAAGTAGATTAGATAAAGTATCTCAAGATTATTATAACTCACCTTATTTTGGATGGTTAATTCTTCAGGCAAACCCGCAATTTGGTGGTTTAGAGAATACAATATCGGATGGTAGTATATTGATAATTCCTTTTCCTTTACTACCTTCATTACAGGACTATAAGGGAGCATTAGAAAATCATTTTTATTATTATGGCAGGTAACTTAAGGGCAGACAACAACGGAGATATATATGTTGAGTTTGATTACAATAATATTATTGTAGTTGACCCTAACAAAACAATAGACTCTCAAGGGAAAATACAAGAAAGATTAATAGACCATGAAAGTTTAGTGATGTTTGCTAATTTGGAAGCTGAAGTTCTTCCAAGAACTAAACTTGCGGTAGGAGGAAGTCCTGAGGATAGAATTAGAACTATTTCTGTTGCTAAAATGAATTTCTTAAAACCAACTAAGGATAGTTTTTTGGGGGTTGGTTATTATGATGAATTAACAGGAGAAAATTCAACTAAATTTAAGGGGGATAATCAAATGCAGGAAAAAAGAGTTCCCGCTAGTGATGGTAATCAGGCCTACTCAATTAGCTCTCCGGCAAATTTAAAAAATGTGTTTGATAATGGATTACTTGGTATCACTCAAATTAATATAACAACTAATTCATCTTTTGTACCTTCAGTTAGAATGGAATTAGAAGATGTACAAGGAAAGGCGTTATTTGCTTTGGGTAATAATTCTCCATACTCGGCATTTTTTAATTTACCATACCCACCATTTTATTTAACTTTAAAAGGGTATTATGGTCAAGCGATTAGATATCAATTAAATTTAGAAAAATTCAATGCTAGATTTAACTCATTCAGTGGAAATTATCAAGTAAGTTTAGAATTCAAAGGTTATAAGTTTAATGTTCTTAATGAAATCTCAATGGGGCATTTAATGGCGGTACCACATATGTATGGTCAAACTTTTAATATATCAACAACACCTGGTGGTACCCAAGAATCAAATAAAGGAGCTGAATCACAATCAAAAGTTCAAGGGGTTGTTTCAAAAAACAATTCTCAGAGTGATACTTCAATTGTTTCACAAATAGTTTCTGAAAAGGGATATCAAAAAATTGTTGAGGTTTATAGTGAATATAAGTCAAAAGGTTTAATTCCTAATGATTTACCGGAATTAACATTGTATCAATTAATGACAAAGTTAAGTACCTTTGAGAATAATATTATGGATTCATTTCCTAAAGCCAAAGTAGAACCTCTAACAAATATTAGAAACTATAAAGAAGTTTTAAAACAATACTTCTCTGCTGTTAGGGGGGCTAATGTGTCTTGGTTTAATACATATCTTGACCCAAAACCAATCGTATTGAATAATACCAATGAAAAGGTATATGTTTATAAAAAGTTAAGTCAAGCAGATAAAGACACCGCAAGTAAGTTACTTGAAAGTTATGTTGATAAATTTAACAAAGCCTTGTCTGAAAATGTGACATTAGGTAAAAATGGAACGGCTCCAATACCAAATCCTATTAAATTTGATAATTTAAAAATTGACGAACCTGGTGACGGAGCAATTAATTGGAAAGAAACGGTTAGATTACAAACAGGTAAAGTATTACCAACAGAGGAAGATATTATTGCACTTAAAGAACAAATATATCAAATAAAAATACCTGCTCTTGTAACAAAGGAGGTTGATGGAAAACCAACAACAGACACCTCAAAAACAAGTTTTTTTATTTTTGAGAGTAATGGTAGATTTGATAACCAAATTTCATTATTACAAACTGAAGCTAACAAAAAATTATCAGAATATGAGTCATTAATTTCTGCAGAATTGTTAAGAAAAATTGAAGATACTGATACAGGTCTTGGATTTAAACCAACGGTTAGAAATATGATTGCGGTTGTTATGGCTTCAGCGGAAGCCTTTATTAGATTACTTGATGATGTTCATACAAATGCTTGGAATGTAAAATATGACCCTGTTAGGAAGCAAGCAATTATGGATAACCCATCTTCGGCTCAAAGTTCAGAAACTAGACAAAATGTTAAAATATCTGCTAGCGCACAAGAATCTAACCAAGGTTTGTCAAATTCAGAAGAACCTGTTTATCCATGGCCGTTATTTTTTGTTGAAACACCTGAAGATAAAAAGGGGAGATTCCAATTAAAATATATTGCTGACCCTACAGTTGTTGATTTAACTCAAGGATATCTTTTTGATAAGTGGCCCGAAGTGGAATTTGTTGAAGAGTATATGAAAGGGTTAACTCAAAAATTTACAATACCAATCGCTCCACCACCGTTAGATAATGAGAGGGACACTAATATAATCAACATAAACGCAATTCC
>Ga0181351_1000609_pt1 | contig 10467 bp, 17 predicted proteins | sample Su13VDMM15SD_FD_170485 | JGI IMG/M metagenome (GOLD analysis project Ga0181351, IMG submission 170485) | Freshwater viral communities from Lake Michigan, USA - Su13.VD.MM15.S.D | ecosystem: Environmental > Aquatic > Freshwater > Lake | place: USA: Michigan | collected 2013-07-16 | reverse complement strand
AACATCTATGGTCACCTGATGGATTTTTCTTCTTATCTTTAAGCATGGATTTTAACACCCCACAACTATTTCCATCTTTTCTTGATACATTCCCTTCACAAGGAACAATATTAAGTTCAGAGACATCAATTAGAACTGATGTATCTTTTAACTCATCGTTAAGGTACATGGCAATCGCCTTCGATTTTGGAATATCTTCGTTCTCCTTATCCCAATTATATCTATTAGAACAACTTAAGATTAAAACTTTCTTTTTCTCTTTAAGAATATCTAATGTTTTCTTGATTGATTTCCATGCGTCGGACTGAACCATCTCTTCGGCAATCATCATCTCTCTTATTCTTTGTATGTTTTCTTGTAAGTTCATATTAATAAATATAAAAAAAGGGAGAATATCTTTCCCCTCTGTTTTATTTTACCTACCTTCGTATTCCCATAGTACCGCGTTACAATAAGCATGTACCGCTCCTTCAGTCATATTGGTTTTATGACAGTGTTGTAGATGTATCGGATTGTCCAAGAATCCATCAGGAAATAGTTTTAGATTAATTCGTTTCTTTGTTATTCTCTCAGGTGCGGGATTGTCTAATGTCTCCCCACAATACATACATAAATTGTTCTGTTCTTTGATATATTGTAACCTAACCTCTCTTCTTTGTGGCTGAGTTAATTTCGTGTAGTCTGTTGGTAAATTCATATGACAATAATAATCATAGGTATTTATTTTGTCAAATTAAAATAGTGTGGTGAAATATAGGTATTTGTGGTGAAATATAGGTATTTATTCCCCGCTCTCGTGAATAGTAGTTAAAAATGATACAACATAGGAGTGAACGAAAAAGGAGACCTTGTATGGTCTCCTTATGTAGTGAGTGAGTATGATGTATTATTTTACCATGTTCTACATGCCCAATATCTTGGTTTCCATCTTGGCCCAGGGTTTTCACAATTATGTCTAGCCCTAAATGATTTTCTTCTTTCAGGATTATTCTTTTTAATCCTCATTATTTTACCATGAGCAGACTTTCCTCCAAACCCAAAGTTAACCTTTACAACCTTACCCTTATCATTCTTAACATATACCTTTGATTTTTTTACATCCCCTTGCATAATTTTACCAAGTTGAACCTTACGTCCTTGGTATTCAGCTTCGGTTAACAAATCACCAATAACAAAGTTGGTTTCTTCAACTGAACCATACTCATCTTCATACAAAGTTTCATTTTTGGGCTTAATACCCTTTTTCTTCATATTGATGGCAATTGCCGCTTGTTGAGCGGGACTTGAAGCTTCGTCAGTTTCTCCAACAGATTCTGCTTTAACACAATTTGGATATTTTTTACCAAACATTGTCTTCATTCCTTTTTGAGTATACCCTTTCCAACATCTTTCGGTTAGTTCAGTTTCTTTAATTGATTCTTCCTTGAGGACACGATTAACCAATCTAATCAAATCCGATTCTGTTAATCTTACTATTTTAGTCATATAATTTATTTTTTAAAGTTTATCTACAGCCTTAACTAATTTATGGCATTTTTCAGATACACCACCCTTATCATGGTCAGTAATAGATAATTTTACATTATCATAATGAACAGTCATATCGGGATGATGATTTTGTTTATTAGCAATATTCATAACCGAATTAACAAATGGCATAACTTCTTTATAGTCTTTAAAATAAAATGTTTTGGTAAGTTTATTATTACCTTCTTTCCAATCACTTTTATTTATAATTGTTTTTTTTTGTTGTTCAGTTATTATTATTTTCATACTATCTATTGTTTTAAATGATTAAACCTAAACTCTATCTTCGCTCCTTTTGGGTCTTCCGCTTTCCATCTAAATCTCTTACCAATATAGTCTTTTAATTCTCCCCTCATTTTGATTTTGATTGCGTCTTCTACCTTAGTTGAATTAAGATTAGGAATCTCACCCTTTAAATAATTTTGTGGTGTAGACACTTGGGTGTTGTTTTCTCTTTTAAGAACATCATATACATCTATCTCAACAATTGCCTTATCATCATCCACCTCTATGTTCTTCACTTTAAACTTAACATTTGTGTTTGGAACCATTTGTTCAGGGTCTTGATTCCAATAATTGTATGTCTTAGCCGTTTTCTTTCTCTTTTTTAAATCAGGTTCGATATTTTTTAATTTCTGTACCTTATTCCTCATTATCTCCTCGTGACTATACCCTCTTTCTAATAATTTCATCTCCTCAGGAGTTAATGTGTACAAATCATCAAACTCTTCATTGTCCCATGATACAGGATTTGCATTACTCATTTGTCTACTTGTAGATGAAGAATAATTTGCAGTTACTTCATACCATTTATCATCTTTGAATATGTAAACTGGGTACCATCCGTATGACGCAACTTTGTAGTACGGATTTTTTTTTGGGTCTTCAGTCCAATACCCTTCTAAGTTTGAACCCCTGAATGGTAATTGAGCAATTGTGTATAGTTTTGCCCTTGGATTTGATACAACCTTACCACTTTGTTTTCTTGGGTCAACAAAGTTCTCCTTCGTTAGATTTGAATAGTCGCCGTCTTTTCTAAAGTTTAATACATACAACTCCAAAAGATATTGTTCATACCCTTTTGGTATACCCATGTATGGTGCAATATGTTTGATGGCCTCTAATAAAGACGCTCTTGTTCTATTCTTTTTTTTCTCCTCGTCTAACAACTTGAATAACTTGGAGACCACTCTCATTGATGGCTCATTGGATTGTTCCGATAGTATTTTAATTGTTTTCATTATTAATAAATATATGGATAATAAAAAACCCCCACATTTCTGTGAGGGTTATTATTTATTTTACTTCTCTATAAAGGTCAACTTTATATCCTTTTTTGGTTATGATAGAATCCATATAATACCAAAGTTTTTCTTCGTTTTCTATTGTCTCAATAACAACCTTGGTTCGGTTTGTTGTTTCTTGATTTGGACTTGTGTCTATAGTATAAGAAATTCCATTGATTTCCATGTACTTAATATTTTCATTTGCTCCCATTACTATTTTTTTTCTATGTCAGACATCTATCTAAGAACCAATTGTGTTTGGGCCGCTTTTAATTTCTTATTTAAACACTTCTTTGCACCAACCTCAACATACCATTTCCTGCTCTGTCTCCTACGCCTTGAGTGGCAAGTGGAACAACTCTCTATTACTAAAGTAATAACCAATAAACATAACAACCACTTAATACTATTTTTTCTCATTTTTTAATTTTCTCTTTGGTGTCGGGTCATAATAATCGTTATCAAAATCAGGGACTATCTCGGGATGATACTCCATCCCTGTTTCAAAATTGTTTCCAATCCATTTATTATATCTTTCAATATAAGTTAATTCTTCACAAGAATTATCCCCCCACTTTTCATAAAAATTATCCTCGGTTAATAATTTACTAACAAATTCTTCTTTTGTAAACCTCTCTGGTTCCTCACTAAAAATGTTTTCTGTATTAACTATTTTTTCACATTCCATTAAATAATTTTCATACAACCTATCTTCGTCAGGCGTTATTGATGTTGGTTCCTTCACCTGAGTAATTATGGTTATAATTTCCGCAACCTCATCTTGGTAAGACACATATTCAGGGTTATGGTATCCCGAGTCTATCATCTCTATTCTTTTAGGGTCCTCCAAATACCAATAAGCTAATTGTATTGATTTAGTCATGGTACTATAAACATCACCAAACTCATGGTTATCATTATACCATCCCGTTTGTGTATCATAGTTCTTAAACTCTATTGAGAAATTTAAGTTACATCCATCATCATAAAGTTCAGGACTATAATGAAAATATACCCCTAAATCTTCTAATTTTTTATATTCATCTAAGTTTACCATCTTTATTTCTTCTTAACTTTTGGTGTTAATTCTGTTATTGGTTTTCCACATTTAATACATTTTGCAATTTTATCCGTATCCCAAACCTCATCTATCTTAAATGTGTGATTACATTCCGATTCTTGTTTCTTCATCTATTATGATTTTAATATTCGTATCGCTTTGTTGACACATTCATTTGTTAATCCATATCCGATGCTCCATCTATGTCCAAAAATATAACCTTAATCTTTTCCATTTTTTATTCTTTATTTAATTGGTTAATAATATATTGAATACCTTTATGAGTCAATTTATAACCATCCGGAAATTCTCCGTGACCATCACTTGTCATTTCCAAATGAACAGGGTTGATTAAATACAAACCTTTCAAAACTTTATGTTGATGAATTACTCTTTTAGCCCCTTCTCTTTTCTCATCGTTAAAGATATCCTCAAGTTTAATTTCTTGTTTAGATTTAAAACTTTGCAACTCAATAATACTTCTGTTTCCAAATCCAATTTGTTTTAGTTTGTACGTTTCTGTATTCATTGCTTCTTCTAAAGTTAGATTGGATTGTTTTAATGAATTTTGTAGTCTTACAGATAATTCTTGTTTAGGTTCATCATACAAACCCAACTCTTCATCAGATTTCATCATATCAATTAGATGTTGTTTTTGTTCTTCTTTTTCTACTAAAGAGGGTTTAGCGTACCATTTACATTTTGAGAGATTTTTACCTAAATCATTCGGGTCAACTTCTCTTCCCATAGGATTAACTAATACTTCAGTAAACTCAACCCCATCTCCATCATAAACCGCAACACCACGAATCCAAACATAATCAGTCATTGTAACAAAATTTGGATGCAATGGTAATGTTTTTAAAATATCGTACTGAATAAACCAACTACCGTAAAGTTTTACTAATCTACCTTTCATATTTTATTTCTTTTTTAAATTAAAAATCTTATCTAACCACTCCCCTAAATAAATTAAAATTAAGGAAATTGGAGGTGTTAAAATCATAAAAAGAATAATTACAAATGGAGGAATTGGAGTAAGTTGATGCCCCGTAATACTATATGATATTAAATCAATAATACAAATTAACCCTCCTAAACCTAGTGAGGTTATAACACACATTGCCGTAATTATTGTTGCGATTTTTTCAAACATAACTAACCTTTTTATTAAGTACAAAGATAATATTATTATTTGTTGTAACCAAATATTTTATTACCTTTGTCATATGATATTAGACCTAACAAAACACAGAATCGAAGACCTTGTTTCTTTAAAAAATGAAATCGAAAATCATCTATATTTTTATGTGGATGGATATCTGTATATTTGTAATGTTCGTTCATATGGACGACAATGGAAACAGAGTGTTAATAACTTACACTCCCTTCAGGAACTTTGTAACCAATACGATGGTTATGACGGTATTGTGGATGTCTATTCTACTAACCCAAACCTTTCCGTGGTTGAGAATTATGGTGATGTAATGTACATTGTCTCTGAGGAAGATTATGACAAATGGAAAGAATATGATTACCTTACCAACACAATTCGTGATATTAAAAAACAATTAGATGTATGGGAAAGCCGTGAAAAAATGTCATTCCAAGAACGACCAACCTTTGCACCACATTATAATCGTGAGGAACTCGAAGGTCTTGAGAAAAAACTTGAGGAGTATGACATGTCTTTTGTGCCACCTGTTCGTGTAAGTCGAGGGTATGATGAATATGAAGAATAATTCCTCATCAAAAACTAATTTTCACACAACACTCTATTATAACTTTCACACAAAACAATATTACCTTTCATGGTAAGATAGACCTCATAAATTGGGGTTTATCTTGTAGTGATTGGTAATTTATTTATACATATATGTGTCGGCAGATATGGAATAAGGAGGAAAATTCATAAATGGTATTACAAGTTTTTCAACTTGTCTTTCATTATAACGAACTATTTGGGGGAAATTAGTATAATTTTTGCGGTAACCTAATTTAATCTTATACATTTCATTATTTTCATCCCACTCAACTTTTACTTGTCTAACTAATTGTAAGTCTAAAGTCCCTACTAAATTTTCAATAACTTTTACTATTTTTGGAGAATAGGTAAGTCGTTCTGATTCAACCTCTTCATTAATATTATTATCACATTCTTTGGTATATGTTGCATAAACATCTGTAGGTTCTCCAATATAAGATTCTACCGTGTCCCACATTTCAAACATTATCTTGTCATACATTTCTCTTACCGACATTGTCTTTGGCCAAAACTTTGTACCGTGCCCACCTATAAAATGAACATCTATTCTGTAATGTATTAATTCGAATTCTTGATTCGGAAGTACTTCTCTATTATGAGGTGCCGTGACTTTTACTCCACAAACAATCCCATCATATAAAGATAAAAAATTCATTTCCAATAACTTGGTTATCATTGGAGATAAATCTTTCTGTGTTTCTTCTTTTATTATTCGTCTAATAAGTTCTCTCATCCACTATAAATACCTCACCATTCATATTTGTCAAATTGGTTTTAATTATGTATCTTTATGAATATGACCTCAGAACTCCTGATATTAAACAAATACATGAAGAAACTATTTCCATTTATTTTGGAAGTGGATAGTGTTTATGTTGGTGAGGAACTATATGACTCGTATACATGGACATTGCCTACAATTAACTATAGTACCAGTGGTACCTCCCGAAGAGATAAAAACTTATTAAAGATTAACATTTATGTTTCACCTCTTCATTTTTGTGAACTTATGGATGAAAGGGTTGAGAGGAAGATTGTTAACCATATAGTTGAGAATTGTTCTTCTTTACTTAAATCAGTTGTCACTTCTTGGAACGGTAATAAACCACGAATCTTATTCTTCCCATCTGTAGAAGAAAAATCTACTATTCTTGAGGGTCTGAATATATCCGACAAAATCGAATCACTTAATTAACTATTTATTACTATGATAAAAGATAAACTAACTATTGTAATCCCTTCCAAAAATGAAGCAGATGTAATTGACATCACTTTATCACACCTAAACAACCAACACGGTATTAAAGGTACTCGTGTGATTGTTGCAGATTGTTCTGATGATATGACTTTACAAGTTGTATTATCAGGAAAGTATAAAAACTTAACTCTTGAAGTTATTGATGGTGGTCTTCCAAGTGTCGCAAGAAATAATGGTGCCAAACTAGTTAAAACTGAATACGTTTTGTTCTTGGATGCCGATATATTTTTAACAGATAAGTACACAATATATGAAACAGTTAGAAGTATTAAAAATAATCGTCATCATTTAGTCACCACTAAATTTAGAGTTAGAGGTATCTACTCGTTTATTTTTCCTGTGTTTGAAATCTTTAGAAATTTAATCGCTTCGAAAGCACCATGTGCAATTGGCGGATATATGTTATTTGATTTGTCAGAATTTAATAAGGTTGGAGGATTTGTTAATGAAGATAAGTTTGGTGAAGATTTTCATCTTAGTATGAAGATAGACCCTCGTCGTTTCTCAGTTGCTCCTCATAAAATATACACGACCGATAGACGATTCAGAAATAAAGGATTATTTTATATGATGAAAATGGCATTCTTAGGTTACATAAATAGAAATAATGATAACTTCTTTAAAGATGACCACAACTACTGGAAAATATAAATGTGTAATCATTTCCGACTTACATTTGGGAATGGCGGATTGTAAACCTAAAAAAATTCTTAAGTTCCTTGAATCTATAAAAACAGACTTACTTATACTTAATGGTGATATAATTGATATTGATGCTCTTCATCGTGGTTCCAAGTGGAAAGATAAACATATGAAAGTTGTTATCAAACTATTAGAGATGTCTAAAGAAACAGAAATTATCTATATTAGAGGAAATCATGATAATGATGTTAAGGATTTATACCATACATTTCTTGGTAATATTAAATTCATGGAAGATTATATCTATACCGTTAATGATAAAAAGTATTTCATATTCCATGGTGATAGGATAGATGTTACAACCAAATACAAATTACTTACTCAGATTGGTTCCATAGGTTACGACTTTGCACTTAGACTTAACACTTGGTATAACAAATACCGAGAATTTACAGGAAAACCATACTACAGTATCTCTAAAATCATTAAAGAAAACTTTAAGAAAGCATTATCATTCATTAATGACTTTGAAGTGAATGCATGTGATTATGCTAAGACACTTAATTGTGACGGTGTAATCTGTGGACACATTCATATCCCATCAGTTAAAGTGATTAACGGTATTGAATATTACAACTCAGGCGATTGGGTTGAGAACTTCTCCGCACTTGTTTTAACAAAGAGTAATAATTGGGAATTAAAGGTTTTTGAATACCCAAATTCATAGATAATTTATTCTATTATCGTATCTTTGTATCTATGACAACAATAGAAAAACACGTAGTTAAATTCATTGAGGATAAATTCTCATTCCCATACCTTTATTACAATAAAGTGGAACAAACATGGGCAAATGAATTCTTTTTATTCGATATTAAATCAGGTACAATGTATGTTAGTGATGAGGTTAAAGACGCATTGTATAAAAAATACGGTAAAGGATATATTTCTCAGGTTCTCCTTAAAGTCGTTGATGCTTGGTTCTTTAAAACTTATAAATTAACCGTTAACACAATTGAATAGATTAATTGTATTACATTATATTTATAAGATATGGACAAACATAATAAATCAGTAAATCTTGTTGAAGCATTTCTTAAAGACTATACACTAAAAGGAGTATGTAGTTTTTGGGTTGACCAAGAGTTTCACGAAGACGATGAGAGTATTGCCGTTTATATTAATATTGATTTAGATTGGTTAAATAAAGAATTTACAAAACCAGGTTTTGTCGCCAATAGACTGAGAGCAGGTCTTAAAGAAGAAATTAAAAAATATACAGGCCTTGATGTTTATGTTGGTTCCACCGCAATCAAATGTGATAAACCAATTAAAGAGTCCACAGGTAAGAAGTATATTATAACAGAATCAAGAATTAATAAATTGGTCTTCAGGTATTTGGATGAACAAGATTTTCACACATCAGAAATTGGTGATGGAGAATTTGATATTACTAATGGAAAGCACGGTAATAATGTTATTAGTTATGAAATCAAACACTCATTAACATTCCCTGACAAAACTTATGATGTAATTTCCATTTCAGATGATTTGGCCACAAAAATTGCCTACTTATTTGGATTTTTAAAAACTGGTGAAGCTATTACCTCAATCATAAATTGGTTTAATCAAAAATATAATAAAAATTTAGACATTCACGATTTTGAATGGTTATCAAGCAATGATGATGATTATGATGATGAAGACCAAGATTATTACGACTAAGATGAGATATATTATAACTGAATCACAATATCAAAAATTACAAGAACAACGAGTTAAGGGTGAAGAAGTCACCCCTGAAAAATATGTTGTTCACACCTCCAATCCTTTAAATAGAGATAACATTTCCACCACAGGTCTTCAAGTATCTTTAGGTGAATGTTATTTGATTTATGCCGATAGTAACTATGGTGAAGATGAAGAATGTGTTCCCGCAATATTTGCAACAAATAGTATAAAGAAAAAAGATATGTTTGATTCGACATATGATGATGATATATGGGTTATTAATACTGAAATTGCTGGAGTACAATGGTATAAAGATGCTCATTTTGATGGTGGTGATACTAAACATATTGTCACCTTTAAAGATATACCTGTCGAAGCAATTAAATTAGTTCAGGAAGGAACAGGTGGAGATACTTGGAATCACCATGATGATGAAACTGAGTTAACATTAACAGAAATGATTAAGTTGAATATCAAAGTTGGTGATACTTTAATGGGTGGAAAATTTAAGAATAAAAAAATTGTCGTTAAGACAATAGATAAGAATGATAAAGGTGATATAACAATCAATGGTAAACCTCTTTTAAGATTTAGGATATTAAAAGAAGATAAGTATCGATTACTTAGGAGAGAAGGTGATATGAAACATAGAATTGATAATCAACTTATGATGTCTAAACTTCAAAATGATTTATATTTTGTACCGTTAGAACATTTAATTTTACACATTGCAGATAATGTCGCAATTGAGATGTCTAACGAATCTAATTTAGGTGATGATGAATACATCACATTCAGAAATCAAATAAAACAGTATATTCGTAATAACTTTTATGAATATATTAAAAAGTTTTGGGAATCAAATCAATTATGAAATACGTAATACCTGAAAACAGGATGAAAAATCTTGTTATAAAATATTTGGATAGTATTGATTGGAGAATTTTAGAATCAACTGATGAATTATACCCTCTTGAGGTTTATGAACATACTACTGATAAAGGACCAACATTTATTGTGAATTGTTTTAAATATAAATTTGGAGAAACATGTAATTTATTAATCAGTAACCTTTTTCAAAAAAAGTTAATAAGTCTATTTGGTAAAGAAACGGTTGACACTGGTGAAGATGGTGAACCAAATGTATTAGTTATGGATTGGTTTAACAAATACTTTAAAACTAATGTTCACGATTACC
>Ga0181351_1000607_pt1 | contig 10483 bp, 16 predicted proteins | sample Su13VDMM15SD_FD_170485 | JGI IMG/M metagenome (GOLD analysis project Ga0181351, IMG submission 170485) | Freshwater viral communities from Lake Michigan, USA - Su13.VD.MM15.S.D | ecosystem: Environmental > Aquatic > Freshwater > Lake | place: USA: Michigan | collected 2013-07-16 | reverse complement strand
GAAGATTGTTATAATTTTTTTTTATTTGTTATAATAAATGATAAAGACACGAGTAAAACAAAAGCAGAAGACAATAGTTCAAACAATAGATAGTATTAGAATAAAGAATATAAATTTTACTGATCAATATATGAATGTGCTTCTTGATTTTTATGATGACAATGATAATTTAATTGATAATCAAAGTTATACATATGATGTACAAGAGTTTTCAAATATACTAGATAGATTATTAAAAAAAATTTGTAAAGATTCTGATTTAAAATTATTAGATGAAAATTAAATTATTATAATAAATAAATAATGAATTTACAATTTGATGAAGAAGAAGATGAAGAAGAGCATATTAAGAAGAAACATTTTAAAATCTTAACTACAGAGATATCGCTATTAATTTTAATTCTAGGATTTATAATAATATTTAAAAATTGTGATGAAAAAGTTTAACTAAAAGATAAAAAGTTAATCTAAAATAAAAATAAATATTAATAATTTATCTAATATTTAAGATATCTATCCCAGAAAACCGCAAATATATCTATAAAAACCGGTATATCTATTTATATAACCTTGATTATCTATAATTTTATCGTAGATTAATTCTTTATCTTTGTGATTTATCTAAATTTAACTTATATATATTGGGATTTATATTTTTTTAGTTAAACTTTTTAGATAAATTAGATTTAAAAATATTATCTTGTTAAATATTAAATGGTTAAATCCAACGACGATAAAATTAAAGATTCTATTATTAAAAATAAACCTAATATCTCTCAAAGTTCTATAAAAACTTATATGAGTTGTATACGAGGTATTAGTAAACTTATTAATATTCCATTAAATACTCTTGATGATATTATTGAAAATTATGAAAAAATTTTAGACGCTATGAAAGACTCTAATTACAACGATAGAAAAACAAAGTTGTCTGCTCTTATTGTTTCTTTGGATTCTGATGAAAATAAAGATAATGATAAAATCAAAAATATTATTTCTAAATTTAGAGAACAAGTTAAAAAAGATAAAAATTCTAATGAAACAAGAGAAGATGAACAAAAACTAACAGAGCAACAAATGAAGAATTTTATTCCTTGGGATGAAATTATGAAAATATATGAAGAAATTAAAATAGAAGCTGAACCTTTATTTAAAATAAAACAACTTAATCTTTCTCAATTTAGAACCTTAATGAAATATGTACTTCTTTCTGTATACGTTTTAATTCCCCCCAGGCGAGCTCTCGATTATATAAATTTTCGTATACGTGGTTCTACTGAATTTCCAGAAATTGATAAAGAAAAAGATAATTATTATAATAAGAAATCTAAGAAACCTTCTGAATTTATTTTTAACTCTTATAAACTTGCAAAAAAATTAGGAACTCAAACTGTTGAAATACCGAGTAGTCTTAAAAACATAATTGATAAATGGATTGCTAAAAATCCTTATGAATATTTATTTGTTGATTCAAATGGAAAGCAGTTATCTCAAAATAAAATTACAGAAATACTTAATCAAATATTTAAAAAGAATGTTGGAGTATCATTGTTAAGACATGCTTGGATTACACAGAAGTACGGTTCGATAGATTTAAAATCTTTAAAAGATGATGTTTATAAATTAGGGCAATCTGACCCTGAACGATTATTGAAATATGTTTCAAAAAAACATGCGTAAATATTATATTTATTTTATTGGTTCACCGCATTTTGAATACTCATTGATTAAACAATTTATATCCTAATGTTAAAACATGTTCCAATGTTCCAATATCGTGAAAATGTGGAACAAATGTTGTAAGACAAGGTCCAGTATAAATTACACTTATTATGTATCTATTCTCAACACATTCAGAAGAATAAATAACTACTCTTAAATCTGATTTATTCATATCTAAATAAAACTTTCCTTCTTTATCATAATTTTTTTTATCATCAATCATATTCTTTATCGTTTCATCCATCTTATAATTTTTAATAATGTTTTATTAAAAATTCAATTTTATTTCAAACTTTAATATTTCCAAATTCAGATGATACATATCCTAAATTTGTGCCATTACCGTTTCCTTTCATCTTGCTTTTAGTTGCTGGTGTGTATGATACTTGTCCAATTGAATTAAACGTAGGTACTGGTAGCATTGTAGTACCTTCGTAATTCTGAACTGTTTTAGTTCCTACTGACAAAGGAGCATATCCGTACCCTCTCCCTTTAATCATTTTTTGAGAAGAACCTCTGCCCATTCTCCAAAGGTTCAACCATTTTTGAGCTACATTAATAATACCAGACTTGTCTATTTCTTTTGCCACGTCTAACCCATTTTTCAAAATACTAACAACACCCGCGTAAATTTTAGGTGCTAATTGTTCTTTCGCTTTTGCTAGAATATCACTAGCAACTCCATTGCCCTTTAAAGCACGTCCCATTCCTAAACCTTTTGATTTTAGCCAATCGTTTAAAGCCTTTCCACCTTCTTCACCTAATCCACCAGCAATAGCACCTCCTATAGGGCCACCTAAGCTTGTACCCGCTACGCTTCCAGCTACCCCACCTAATACGGGGAACAAAATACTGCCTACATCAGTAATTACACCATTTCCTCTTTTCTTATAAGTTCTTTTAACTTTCATTTATTTATTTATACTTGAGATAAAAAATTTTACAAATAACTCTTAAATTCTTTTATTTTTTCTTTTTCTAGTTCTGAGAAATCTGGTTTAAATTTGTCAATAAAATCACTATACCCTGATGCTTCTTCAAAGGATATAGCGTTATATCTATCATCAAGAAATTTTATAGCATGGTATCCACAGTGTGGAGAATTATCTGGTTGTGTTTGTAAATTATTAACTTTAAGTTTAAAATAATATTCAGGGTTTATTTTTCGTGCTATTTTTTTAAGAGATGATAATACTGTCGGTTTTGGATTTCCAAGTGCTAGACTATCATACCATTCTATGCTGGGATAATCATCTTCATTATTAATATAAACTCCAATCCAATGACCTAAACTATTTCCATTTTCACCCGTTCCATCTGAAGAACTTTTAGCAGTATTTACTACAAAACCAAATCGTTTTAATCCAGGTTCAACAACTTTTTCTAAATTATCTATTTGATCTATTGCTATGACTGGTATTGTATCTTTGATATTTTTTTTTAAAATATTTTCTATTTCGTCATTCCACAATCCTTCGCCATCCTTTAAACCCATACCTATACGATTAAAATTATAATTTGATTGTATTGTTAAATAAAAATTTCTTAAATTATTTTGCCCTTTCATTGGTATAAATTTATCGTCGCCTAGTTTTTTTCTTAATCTGTCTAAAATTGTTATTCTAAGTTCTTTGTTCTTAGGAATATCTAAAAATGTTCTATCTAATTTTTTTAATTCTAACATTTCTGATATATCTATTATATTAGATTTTAAGGTAGAGTCATCGGGAGACAATTCCCCTTCTCCTTCTTTTAATAATAATTCAGTAAGTTCTTTTGAAATTTGTTCTTGCGCTTCCATAGCTTCTGCTTCTGCTTCTCTTTTTTTTGACTCTTCTTGTGCAAATATTCTTTTTGACTCTTCTTCAGTATCTCTCGATTTCTTTTTTTTAGGAACATCTTCTACTACCATTGATTCTGGTGTACCTGTAATCATAGATGATAAAGGAGACATCTTATACGGAGATTCGAATATAACATTTCTCCAAAAATCACTAATTGGTGTTATTGATTTTGCTTTAACTGGAGTTGCTTTAACTGGAGTTGCTTTAACTGGAGACGTTTCTGGTTCTGGTGTAATTTGTTTTGTACCTTCAATTAATTTTTTAATTATTTTTTCTATATCCTTTTCAGTCTCTTTATCTTTACTTTCAATTTTTTCAGACAATGCTCTATAAGGCAAAGAAGTTGCTGGTAATGTAAAAGATTTTAATCCTTCTATTAATGACGGTTTACCTACTATTTTAGGTTCAACTTTCTTTTTTCTTTTTTTAATTCTTCTTGAAGGTTTTTTTTCTAAATTACCAATATTAATTTTAACTATTTGCTTCTGACTTATACCCTCTGGAATGCGTATAAATTTTTTTTTACCATTAACCAAATAGTAATATTTGTCTTTTGCTTTATCTAAATAAAGTCTCTTTGGTCTCATTTTATATATTATAAATAAATATAAAAAAATCTTTATTAATATAAAATACTATGAAAGTTAATAAAGCAATATACTTAAATTTTAATAACGTTATTCAAGATAGAGTATTTATAAATGTTGGTTTTCTTGTAAAAGAAATTCATATTAAAAGTGCGTGTCTAACAGCTCTAACACCCGTTGCTGCTGGGTCTGAACTGTATTTTACTCTGGTTAGTGATTTAACTAACAACGAACCAATTGCACAGTTATATAACAGTTCAACTTATTCAGCAAGTCAATTCTGCGACGTTAGTTTTAAACCTGCACAACCTATCACTGTAAACGGTACATATACATTTTCTCTATTTGAACCTTATGGAACCCCTGCTACTACAACAAGTGCTGATTGTGTTATTTCTATGATACTCGAATTCAATGGTGTTGACGAAATTGAACATTAAAAATTTTATATTTTTTTTATATAGATATAAAATTTAATTGAGTTTAAATTACAGTTGCTCCTTGGTTGGACAAATTGATGACTTTCTGGCCGCACACTATTGAAACCCAATTAAAAGTACGATTAGCAGTAGTTGTACCTGTAAGACTCCACGTACTGTTTTGCTCTTGAACTGAGAGCCCGTCGACCATGGTCTGTTTTTTATCCATCTCATAAAGGGGAAGCTGTCCCATCCAGGAATCTATATGAAAATATTCTGATTGAGCATATTCTCCCGAAGTCTGAACTGCCGAATCATTTAGAAAGTGTCTATTTGCAATTGTATAATCTTCACCTCTTAGTACGTTAAATCCTTCTGCTCTGAGTATCGGTATAGAATTAAGAAATGTGTTGAAATTGACCCAATCATCTCTTCTACGAATTTTGGTATTAAGAAGAACAGATTCATACCCTGCAGTTATAATAGCCAAAATTCTACTACCATATGCTCTGGACAACATTAGATTTACAGCATGAGAAGTTGCAGCAGAAGCAACGAATCGTGATACAGTTGGATAACTAAAAGGCATACTTAGACCTTGAGTCATCACTTTGTTTATGATTTGTGAACTTAAAGCCATATTGCCTTCCCCGCAAGTTATTAAATTTATTGATGAGATTAAAGGTACAACAGCACCTGCATTGAAACTGTAAGCAGTGTTTCCACTTTGTGCGTTTCCATTTGAAGTTGAACAGAAGCAGAACGATGAAATTGGATTAAAATATAAAGACAAATTCCAATTGGTAGGAGTATAAATATTTTTATCTACACTGAAAAAAGACATTTTAAAAGCAGATAAAGGAATTGAAACTTGTAAATAAATATCCCCGACACCAGAATTGTCTGTGTTTGTAGTAATAGTTCCTATATAAAATTGTCTCTTTCCGCTGAACTGTGTAAAAGCAGCATTAGTTAACGCAGCGGAACCAATATAATTATCAGCAACTGTCGTACCTTGCACTTTTCCGATATCTTCAACTGGAAGAAGTTGAGATGTAGTTACAGGTCTAAATCCTCCAGTAGCGGGCCCACTTGCTTTAGTAAGTAAATCCTGAACACTCGTACCAGCACCAGATACTAAATTAATATAAAAATCAAAATTTGAGATATCTGCAATAGTTGCGCCAGTTAAGGTATCTGTTAAAGCAATTCTCGAAAAAAGATTTCCGAGGTTTGCATTTACCCAAGATAATCTATTTGTACCTAATGGATCTTGAGCAGGTTGAGGAAGAGTAAGTAAAAACGAAAGTCTACTGCGAGAATAGTTGATACAAGCGGGAGGCACTACTAGGTCTACTGGACCTACGACAGATGTTGTAGATAATTGAATAGAAGAACTACCTTGAGGACTTAAAGTCCTATACACGGGAGTAGGATGATTACTAATTTGAGGTTGATATTGAATCGATTCATCAAAAACTTCGGTCATTATTTATTATAAAGAGATATTTAAAAAAAATTTATTTTTTTTTCGTTTCATCTTTTTTCGTTTCATCTTTTTTTTCTCCTTTTTTTGCAGAATTTCCCAAATCTGGTTCATCATCGTCAAATGAATAATTTGGTAATTTTTGTTGTTGTTCTTCTGGTAAAAATTCTTTTAATACAGTAGAAGTAGAAGGGACAATTGGTACATCTCGTATGATATTTTCAGGATTTAATTCTGTTGTTATGTTATTAATTTCATTTACTATATTTTCTTTCTGTTGTTCTAACTCAAACATTCTTTGTTGATTTTGAATCTCTATCTCCTTCTTTTGTAAATCATCTACATTGTTTCTTTGAAAAAATATTAAACTAAAATTCCATGAAATTCCGTTTAAATCTATTTCTTGTCCAAAACTATCAACTAATGTAAATCTCCAACTATTTGTTGAAGTAGGATTATACACTCTTGTATTTATATCAAAATTTATTTGTTGATAGTATGCTATACTCAGCATAGGGAAGCTACCGTAATTTAATACTTCTTCTAAAATAGAATCACTAGTTCCTAAACAAACGTCTGACTTAATAAAACATCGTGTAATATATGCTAAATTTATACAGTTTGTAGAAGTTAAAGCCTGTGCTACAAATAAATTATTACTATTCTCTTCAAATCCCATCTGACGAAATAAAGCACTTGTAAAAATAAATCTTACTGGATTTGCATTATTAACAGTAAAACTGTACTTGTAAGTATCTGCCGAAGTTGAAACATTTGGATAAGAAACTGTATATACATAACTTGCGACTGCATTTATACTGGCTTGTAAAACAGTTGCGAAATTAATCCTATTATATGTTCCAGCAGGAACTGAAACAGTTTTAGAAACTCCATTTTCTGATATTATAAAACTGTTATACGCACTTGGAACGTTATAAAAAGACCTAGGAATAGATGCTTGAACAAGACAAACTGAGTCATATGAATTAACACCTAAATCTACTGGCAATGATTGAAAATTACTATTTGTTCCTGATATTCTATCTTTACTGCTAAAGTTTAATATAGTTGGTGTACTTAAACTGCTTCTATCTATTATAGACATTATTATATATTTATTATATAGTTTATAAATTTAAAAATATTTAATATTTATAAAAATAAATAATGCCAAGAACAAAAAAATCTACTTTAATACCTTTGGTTAATGAAACTGTTGAGGCAAAGCCCAAAAAAACTAAATCCAATGTTAAAGAAAAAAAAATTGAAAATGTTCAACCACCAGAGGTGCATGAGTCTAAAGTTCAATCTGCTATAAAAAAAGCAAGACAACAAAAAATAAAAACAATAGTTGATGATGAATCTGATAAAGATGAATATGAATATTCAATTATTCCTTCTACTTCTGTAATTACTACTCCTGTTGAAACACAACCAGAAGTTAAGATAGTTGAGAAAATAGTTGAAAAGCCTGTTGAAAAGATTGTAGAAGTTGAAAAAATAGTTCCTATTGATATATTTAAAACTGAACAATGGATTTCTGAAACTAAAAAATATAATGATAATATATCAAAATTACAGAAAGAAAATGACCTTCTAAAGAAGCTTGGTACACATGTTGATCATTTGTCAAGACTATCAAATATGAGCAGGCAAATGAAAGTAAAGTTTTAATTTCTAGGTAATAATAAAAATATGATTACTGAATCTATTATAAATAATATAAAAGTGAAACCTGTTCAAACTGGAGTAGGAAACTGGAATAAAGACAATTTAAAAGGCTTTGAAATTACTCCAAACAGCCCTTATTGGACTATGTTTATTTGTGCAAGAAAAAAATCAGGTAAAAGTTCGCTGATTAATTTAATTACTCAGAAATGCATTGATAAAAAGACAGTCGTATGGGTTTTTTGTTCTACATATCAGATTGACCCTACTTGGAAGCAAATTGTTTCTAACTTAGAAAAAAAAAATATATGTGTAAATACTTTTGATAGTATATTTGACGGTAAAATAAATCAATTAGATTTAATTTTAGAAGAAATTAATAAAGGCGATGATGAAAATAAAGATAAAGAAACTCAAAAAGAAAAAATGTTAATTAAATGTGATATTCCAGAAGATGAAAAAAAGAAAGAATATAAACCAAAAAAAATTGCCTGTGAAAATCTCTTTATCTTTGACGATATCCCAGCTGTCATGCTCAGAAATCCATCTGTTGCTAAATTATTAAAAGTTCATAGACATAGCAAATCAAGTGTAATCATTAGTTCTCAATATTTAAACGACCTTCAACCTCAATCTATCCTTCAATTAGATTATTTTATCGCTTTTAAAAGTATGTCGGAAGAAAAGATGGAAAAAATTCATAAACTTTTAGACTTATCTATTGATTACAATAAATTTTGGGAAATATATAAACGGTGTACTACAGAGCAGTACTCGTTTATGTATTTAAGTATTAGAGATGAACTATTTCGTTGTAGATTTAATAAACAAATTAATTACGAATGAATTTAATAATCAAAAGCACCAAACATTTCACATATCTCTACAAATACTTCTCTATCTTCTTCATTAAAAGATTTTAATACTTCTTCACTTGACCACTCTCTTCTTCCAATTTTACCTATTACAGTATACTCCTGTTCTTCTCCAATAAATGGTTTTCCATCAGAATATTGTCTTATAAATCTATAAAATAATAATCTATTTTTTTTTCCTTTACCTTTTTGATTAGAAATCCTCTCTAAAAAATCATTATATATTTCTGCACATTGTTTTCTTCGTAATGCTCTTGTTTCTAAAGTATCTTCCATTTATATTTTTTAATTTATGTTAATTAAAAAATTCAATTTTATTTTTTTAAGAATGTTTTTTGTATTATCTATAATGGATATTGTCAATTTTTTTTAAATTATATCTTTTTTCTAATTGTTTTATTTTTAATTTATGTTTTGTTAACATATGTAGAGATATTAATCTTTGAGCAAGTTTCCTATCATTTACTTTAAATTTATAATCACATTCAGTACATTTGTCATTAAATTCAGATATAATATTACGTATCTGAGGCATCTTATATTTTTTAATTTATGTTAATTAAAAAATTCAATTTTATTTTATTTATCCACATCTTCTAATATCTCCTCATCTTCTATTTTGAACTTTTGCATTTTTTTCATCTTCTCGCCTACCGTTGTTCTAGTTGTATCGGGACTCTTCTGAATCATCACTTTTTTTATTTTCTTAACTTTACATTTTTTTGGAAATAAAAACCTATTTTTAGATAATTTTCTTATGAATACTAGCTTTGGTTTATTTTGCTTTTGAATTTGTGTTTTTAATAATACCTTTCTCGCCTGATAATAGTGTTTGTGATATTGTTTATAGTATTCTCTAAATCGTTCTTTGTTATTCATATAATATATTTTATTATAATTATGATAATATTGTTTGTATTTACCAGTTTCTAACCTTATTTTTGTATATTCTGCAAATTTAGTATGTTTATTTTTTTTGTAGTATTCTTTAAAATATTCTCTAATCTTTTGTTTATTTCGAGTATAATAAGAATCTCTATTATCTCTAATCTTTACCCCTTCATAATATTCCTTTTGCTTTTGTATCAATTTCTCGCGATTCTTTTTGTAATATTCACGATTGTATTGTTTTCTATGCTCTATCTGCTCTGCTGTAAAAATTCTTTTTTTTTTCATTTATTTATTTATTACATATTAATAAATGAATATTTTTTGTATTATCTTATATTCGGACAACACAATTATCAATTTTTTCTAAATTATATCTTGTTTCTAATTGTTTTATTCCTAATTTAATTTTATGTTTTTTTAACATATGTCGAGATATTAATCTTTGAGCAAGTTTTTCATTTTTAACTTTAAATTCATAATCACATTCAGTGCATTTGTCATAAAATTCATGAGTATAATTAGTTATCCGAGGCATCTTATATTTTTTAATTTATGTTAATTAAAAAATTCAATTTTATTTTTGTTTAACGCCAGGTTCAAAGGACTACTTTTAAATAATAAAAAAACCATTATCATCATCATCTTCTATATAATTTAGTTTTATTAATACCGCCACGTATATCCACCATAATTTTAATTCTAATTCAGTAAAGGTTTCATCTTGGTGATATTTTTTTTGCATTTTATTTAATTCTTCAATAAGATTATTTGGTTCAAACTCTTCAAACTCATAAACACTATTATCTATAATTAAATCTGCCATTTTCATTATCTCATAAAAAGATTCTTTATTTTTTAGTTGCATAGGACACATTGTCTTTTTATAAAAACAATTAAAGCTACGTGAATGTTCCATCTTACTTTTTTTATTAATAATTTAATAAAAATTCAATTTTATTTTGTTTAACAAAGAGAGAAGATGATAGGGATT
>Ga0181351_1000603_pt1 | contig 10505 bp, 20 predicted proteins | sample Su13VDMM15SD_FD_170485 | JGI IMG/M metagenome (GOLD analysis project Ga0181351, IMG submission 170485) | Freshwater viral communities from Lake Michigan, USA - Su13.VD.MM15.S.D | ecosystem: Environmental > Aquatic > Freshwater > Lake | place: USA: Michigan | collected 2013-07-16 | reverse complement strand
GACACACCACCAGTAGATACACCATTAACCGAGTAATTATGTCGAAGTACACAAAGTTAGAAGTAAAAGTACCCGATATTAATAGAACCTATAATAGTGGGGCTTATAATTATTCAAAACCAGAAACCATTATGGCCAATAATGCCATGATGAATACAATATATCGAGATTACGGAAAATTTATTAACAAGTGGGGAACTGAATTTGAAGTAGACAATTCTATATTGGTTGGATTTATAGCAACCGAAAGTGGAGGTATTAATGCACCGCCAAATAGGTTTGAAGCTACTGGCTTAATGCAAATGACACCCCTTACTGTTTACGAGATTTTATCTAAATGGGAAAAAATAGTTGGAAGTCCTTTGTCAAAAACAACTTCTACTTTTTTTACAAAAGCAATACCATCAATCAAAAAAATTGATGCAAATACAGAGATTACAAGCGCAATTAAAAGTGAAATTTCAAATGCTTTAAGAAGCAACATTGAATTTAACATAGCAATTGGAACGGCAAACATACGCTGGCTATTAGAAGCTTTTAAAGCTGATGGCAAAGCGTTTATAAATAAGGTAATGGTATCTTATAATGCTGGGTATTATTCTTCTAAAGGAAGTTTAAGAGGAGTGATTACTACAACACAATTAGTGAATAACAAAACTTTCCCTTTGGAAAGTAGAGGTTACTTGCTAAAAATGCTTGGGGTTAACGGCTTTTTAGATTTATGGTTTAAAAAAAATAAGTAATGAAAGACATTATAAAGTTTTTTGGATTGTGTTTTAAAGAATTTATCAAAAGCGATAAGTGGATATTTTTTGGCGCTTCTCTTACATTAGGATTGCCGTTTATAGAATATTTCAGTATGGTTTTTGAATTGCCTTTTAGGACTGGTAGTTTTGATTCAAGACAAGTTACATTGCTTGGGTTCATGTGGTTCTTTTTATTAGTTATTGGCGAGGCTATAAACTATAAGATAAACCACAAACATTTCTTTAAGGTAGACAATTTATATTGGGGGATTTTAGGATTTGGTTTAGCTTTATTTTTAATGCGATAATGGCATATAGAATTAAAAAATATTCGTTTGAGAAAGCAAAAGGTCTTGGGGTAGAAATAAAACCTTCGACCAACATATTGAAAAAAATCGATGTGTTTAAGAATGGAAAGAAAATTGCTTCAATAGGCGCAAGGGGTATGAATGATTACCCTACATATTTAGAAAAAGAAAAGAAAGGAAATTATCCAAAAGGTTACGCACACAAACGTAAAATGCTTTATAAAGAAAGGCATAAAAAAGACCGAAGTGTGGTTGGAACAAATGGGTATTACGCTGATAAAATACTTTGGTAAAAGAAACTTAACAACACATAGAAATGAGTTATTTAAAAATAAAAAATAACTTAAATTAAAAAAAATGACAAAGAAAACAAAAATGATTTTAGGTGGTGTTGCCGTATTAGGTGTAGCCTATTATTTGTACAAAAGAAGCCAAGATGGTGGTATGGCAAGCATGAGTGGTTATTCTAACTTCGATGGAGTAAGAATGAGCCGTTTCGCTAACATGAGTGGTACTCCTATGGGAGTTTCAATGAGCCGTTTTGCTAACATGAGTGGTACTCCTATGGGAGTTTCAATGAGCCGTTTCGCTAACGCAAGCGGATTATCAATGAGTCCATTTGCTGGTTCAACTGCCAGACGCAGAGTTTGTACAAGAATGGAAAAAGATGGTTCATCAACTACTTACACTGCATTTGGAGGTCGTTGCCCTTATGGTGGAACTATTACTAACTAATTAAGTAATTATGGCATTAGTATATGAAAGCAAGGTTCCTAATTCATATAGGAATGATTTCGTAAAAAAAGTTAGGGAGGTATCTACTCGTTTAGATATTGACCCTAACTGGCTAATGGCAATTATGTATTGGGAAAGCGCAAGCACATTTTCCCCAAGTATTCAAAATAGTATTGGTGCTACTGGATTAATTCAGTTTATACCAAGTACTGCAATAGGTTTAGGAACAACTACTACGGCATTAAAAAATATGTCAGCAGTAGACCAATTAGATTACGTTGAAAAATATCTTAAGGTTTACAAAGGCAAAATAAACTCTTATGTAGATACATACTTTGCTATTTTTTTCCCTTTGGCTATTGGAAAGCCAGATGAATGGGTTGTTCAAGGTGCTGGTATTTCATCAAGTTTAATTGCAAGACAAAATCCAGCCTTCGATGTAAACAAAGATGGCAAAGTGCAAGTTTGGGAAGTGAAAAAAATCATGCTTCAAAAATTGCCAAGAGAATGGGTAAATGATGGAACTATTGGATTGGCTATTAAGTCGTACAAAAATTATTTAGCCATAGGATTATTATTAATTGCCATAGGCGCAACATACATTTATAATGTTAGAAAACGATAATGCTTCACAAGAGCAAGAAGTAAAAAAAGAAGTTAATAGTCAGATTCACAAACACCTTTCAACAATTTTTATAGTTGTTGGAATTATTTCGTTTACGTTAGGTGCGGTGGTTAATTATTATACTATTCGTAGATTAAACGGAGGTCAGTCATGAAAATAAACGGACAAGTTTTAGATAGCAAAGGCGAAGGTTTACCTTTAGCCAATATTACTATTACAAGTGGTGATAAAGCTGAGAAATTAGGAGTTGTTGCAGACTTGGATGGTAAGTTTGAAACTGAAAACGATTTGATTACACCAGATTCAATGTTTAGAATAAGTTATGTTGGTTTTATACCTAAATTATTAAAAGCAAGCGAATTGGTTGATAAAAAAATTACGTTGATGGAAAGCAACGAACTACTTTCCGAAGTAACTGTGTTTTCAAAACCTACCAGAACTGCAAAGCAGTCTGTTAGTGCCTTAAAAGCGCACATTCAAAATAACAAATTCGCCTATGCTGGAATAGGGGGTCTATTGGGATTGTTCCTTATAGCTAAATCAATTAAAAAATAATTATGGAAGCACAAACAACTGCACCAACAACTCCAGCGCCAGCTACTGCACCAGCGCCCGAAGTTGCAAACGTAACATACCAAGCACCAGCTTCAACTCCACAAACGGAAACTGGCGGTGCTATGGAAACGATTACAAAACCCAAAATGAACATTAAAGACATTGTTATTAGCGCTTTGCTTGTAGCATTATCTATTTATGGTATTTTCTATTATAGAAAGGCTATCAAAAAACTTGACGAGCAACCAACTACTGATGAAATTGATGATATGAGTGGTGATATTGAAGAAGTTAAGTTTAACTTGCAAAAAGCGATGGGTAAAAAATATCAAAAAACTTAGCATTTAAAGTTATGGCACAAAGTAAAGGATTAGGCGATACGATAGAAAAGGTTACCACCTTTTTGGGAATTAAGCAATTGGTTGAAAAACTCAATCCAGATTGCGGTTGTCCGTATAGAAGGGATTACTTAAATGAAAAAGTACCCTATAACTTTGATTCATACAAAAGAATATTAAAATTTAAAATTTAAAAAAATGGATTCAAAAAATTTATTGTACTTCGGATTAGGATTAGGAATTGGTTATGTGTTTATGAAAAAGAATTGGGGTAGTAAGGTTGTAGAACCATTAGCCTCAACAGTTTTAGAGGCTACTAAAGATGTGGCAATGGATGTAAAAGACACTGTTGTCGATACAACAAAAGTTACAAAATGCGAAGCCGAATGGATTCAATTTTCTTCAACCAGAAGATTTGCCTCTAAAGAAGTTGCTGACCAAGCTAAAAAAGATTATATGGCTACTTGCATGGCTAAATAAAAAGAAACCAACCAATGAACTTAAACGAAGTTACTTACGGAAACCCAACAAAAGAACAATACAACCATATTACCAAGCGTTGCATGGTTGATAGTTTGTTTGATAAGTTGAAAGAACAAAGTTTTCCAAATAATGATTCAGAAATGGTTAAGGATGAACTTAACGAACTTGTGGATTATTTAAAAGTTATGGATGATGACGAAAACGAAACTTATTTAAAGCGTTACAAGTCTTATGACCGAAACCTTATTCAAGTAATTAATGCCACCTTTTTAAAAAAAGGAATTGAAGTTAACGAGTTAACACACGATGTTGTAAAGGATGTAGAAGATTTAGTTTATAAGCTTAAATTCTATTTTCAAAGACCACGACCAAATCAATTAGCGCAGTATTACAAGTTAAAGTTGTTCCCATACGATACCTATTCGGGTCATACACCTTCTTACCCATCGGGGCATACTTTACAAGCATTTGTTATTCTAACAATAATTGGTAACTTGCACCCAAAGGAGTATTCCTTTTGCAAAGAAATGATTGACGATATTGCTTATAGCAGATTATACATGGGAGTACATTTTCCAAGTGATAATGATTTTGCTATACAAGTTGGAGAAGAAATTTTAAAGCATCCAGAATTTGCCAAGAAATACGGAATATGAAACACCATGAATACGAATTACAAGTAGCAATAAGTTGGTATTTAACTTGCCAGTATAATGATGTGTTATTTTTATCAGACACAATTGCAAACTTGAAGCTTACAAAAATGCAAGCTATACGGAATAAAAAGATACAAAAGGTTGGATTTAAGACACCCGACTTACTTATATTAGAGCCAAGAAACGGATATAGCGGACTATTTATTGAATTAAAGATTGATACACCATTTAAAAAAGATGGTACAATCAAAGCAAGTACAAACAACCATTTAAAAGGTCAATTTGAAAGTATTGAGTTGCTGAAAAAAAAGGGTTATAAAGCTTGTTTTGCGGTTGGTTTCGATGAAACCAAAGAAATAATAGACGACTATTTAAAGTAAAAATATGGATAACCAAGAACAACAAAAAACAACAACAACCCTACTTACAGAAATTAATAAAACAATACAAGTTTTAGGGATAGACAAATTAGTGGATATTCTCAAACACATTCGGAAAAAGAGTGTGGAAATCACACAAGAACAAGTAGACAAATCAGAAATAATCATAAAATTAGTTTGTGAGGAATTCGATATAACAATTGACGAATTTTACTCGCACAAACGATTGAAAGATAGGCGATATGCGGTAGGGGTTTGTGCTTTTTTGCTACAAAACAAAGTTGGACTTGATAATTCAGATATTTCATTCTTACTTCGCAAGCCAGCCGATATGGTTTCCATTTACAAAAATTCAATAAATTATTTGAACGATAGGCGACCCGATGATTATAAAATCCTAAAACGTATTACCAATATAAATAACAAACTTTAAGCTTAAAAAAAATGAACCAAGAAACATTTGAACCAGAAATTATTGACAGTGATTTTTCACCACTTGATGCACCAGTAAAACAAAGGAGTTATACTGCACACAAAATTGATTCTACACAAACAATGCCCGAATTAGAAGTTCCAACTTTTGAAACTCCAATGTACACTGCATTTGACGAGCCAGAAGCCGAAACCAAAGAAGAACAAAGACCATTCAACGAAGCGTATAGCGAATTAGATGGTAAGGAAAAAGCTATGGGTGCTGAAATGATGGCAGAAATGACTTTGGACTTATACGAAAAAGGTTGTGGATTTTTAGGCAAGTTACCCGAAATTAGCGAAGCAAAGTTAGATAGGCTTATTGCCGAAGGTGATATTGATGCTGAAATTGGTATTCCAACCGAAGGTGGTGTAATGCCAGTTAAGGATTTTGCCGTAGAATACAACGATAGTATTAAGACCGCTTTTGAAGTTAGTGATGAATTTAAGGAAAAGGTAAAACCGCCATTAGTTCGTGTATTTAAAAAGCGTGGAATTGGTATGACTGACGAGCAATTGTTGGCTTACTATTTTGTAACGGATTTAGGTACTAAAGGAGTTCAAGCGTTCATGTTAAAGAAAACCGCTGATAACATTCTTAATTCGCTTAGAGAAAATACGATTGCTTTGCGTGAAAGTAGAGCGCCAAAACCGAGAGCAGAACAACCAGTTCGCCCACAACAAGAAGCGTCAAGCGTAGACTATACCGAAAATATTAGTGAGGTAGTTAGCGAAAGACCAAAAACAAGAACAAGCAAGCCTAAAACGAATTTGGAAGAACAAATGGAATATTTTGCCGAGCCAGAAGAAGTAGGTGTATTTTCAAACTTAAAAGATAATGGTGGCTTTAAGGAATCATTCCAAGATGCTGATGGCATGCCCGAATTTGGCAATACTGATATTTTAGCAGAATTGGAAAGATTAAGCGGTCAAGATGAACCAAAGAAACCAGTTCGTAAAACAAGAACAACAAAAACTCCTACAAGAAAACCAAGAACAAAAAAATAATGGAGGCAAGAGAACCAAAATTAGGAGTAGCCGTTGGTAGGAAAGGTTGCGGTAAAACCTATACTACTAATTTAATGATACGGCAATACATTATAGGAAACCCAGCAAAGGGTGTTCCCCCTCGTAGAGCATTAATCCTTGATGTTAACGATGAGTTTGAGGATATTAAGGCATTAAAGTTATCGGATGTAATGCGGTTTTCAGCACACCCACACATTGAAGCAAGACGAATTAGACCATTTCATGATAGTGGTGTGCGTATGACCATAAGCGAAATTCAAGAAACATTATTCAAAATTTTAAACGATTATAGAGGTGGATTACTACTTATCGAGGATATAAACAGATATATATCAGATTACTTACCAAACGACTTGGTTGGTGCAATATGTACAAACCGACACACTGATACGGACATCATATTACACTTTCAGTCAGTAGGTCGGGTATCACCAAAGATTTGGCAAAACTTAAACTGGATTAGATTCCACAAGAATACGGATTCAGTGGACAAACATCGTGGGAAGTTTGAGGACAAATATGAAATGCTAAAGCTGGTTGAAAATTATGTAAACCAAGAATACCATAGCGGTAACCAAAGATACTTTTGTTACGTTGATATTGACGATGAAAAAATTAAGGGGGTTGATAGGAAAAAGTTTAATGGAGTAGTTGAGCAGTACCTATCGGAAAATTACCGAAAAATGATTTCACCAATGCTACAACAAAAGGATTTAGGTGCTGGACAAAAGAAACACACACCGCAACAAGCCGTTCAAATTCAAAAAGATAGGATTATAAAATATTATTTAGGTTAAAATGAAAAAAGAAGAAAGATGGTTTTTCGCAAAGTTTTTTTGTGAGAAAAACGAGCCAAGTTCAAAAAGGCTGGTAGGCATTGTAGGTTCATTTTGTTTATTTGCTTCGCTTATATTAGGTGGGTTTTCAGAAACATTTAAAATACCAAGCGATGCTTTGGTTGATGCAATAGCTTTACTATCTTTTGGTTCATTAGGAATAACTGGTGCAGAACGTATTTTTACAAAAAAAACAAATAAAGACGAACAAGAAAACATAGAATAATATGAAGCTATCAGAACACTTAGATTTAGCCGAAGTGGTTAAAAGCGATTCAGCAAAAAGAAAGGGTATATCAAATATGCCAACACCAGAACACTTGGAAAACTTTAAGAAGTTAGCCGTAAATGTATTCGAGCCAATTAGAAAGCACTTTGGGGTTCCAATACATATAAGCAGTGGATATAGAAGCAAAGAACTTAATGCCGTAATTGGAGGAAGTTTAACGAGCCAACATTGCACTGGCGAAGCAATTGATATTGATATGGATGGTAGCGCACATGGAGTAACTAATAAAATGGTCTTTGATTTTATCAAAAACAATTTATCCTTTGACCAGTTAATTTTTGAGTTTGGAACTAAGGATGCACCCGATTGGGTTCACGTTTCTTATGAATCAGTTGGTAAACAACGCAAGCAAGTATTAAGAGCAGTAAAGCAAGGAGGAGTTACTAAGTACCAAACATATTAATCACATGATTCCAACTATTAACAAAAGCAACCTTGCAAACCTTATTTTATGCGTAATTTGCGTTGTTCTATTTTGTATGTTATTTCAAAAATGTGAAAACGAGAATTTACAATTAGCCAACGTAGATGCTTTAAATTCTCAAATCACAACTTATAAGCTGAAAAATGGACAACTCGTTACTTCGGGAAAAACATTGTCTTATACAAATGCCCAACTTAAAAATTCTTTGTTGGGCAAAGACAAAAACTTAAAGCAAGTGATGGCTAAATTTGCCAAAGTGCAAAGCGTTACTAAATACGTTACCAATACTAAGTTTGATACGATAGCTATTACCTATAAAGATAGCATACCTTGTATTTTTGAAAGGCACGATGCGGTTTTCCATGAATGGTACTCGCTCGGCTATAAGTCAAACCAAAAAGGCATTACAATTACCGAACTATCAATACCCGATTCAGTAGCCATAGTTACTGGAACAAAAAGAAAATGGTTTTTAGGGAAACAAACCCAAACCATAGATATTACCCATGCAAACCCCTTTGTTCAAACCGATGAATTACAACACATAGAAGTTGTAGCCAAACCCAAGTGGTATGAAACCACAATCTTTAAAGTGGGATTAGGTTTTCTCGGTGGATTCCTTATAGCAAAGTAGCTAAATCAAATTTAGGCATTAAAATTTTATTTGGATTTATTTCTTTACCAAGCTTCTTTAACCTTGTGTGATTATTCTAATTTTGGATTGTTATTATATCTGTATATAATTAACATAAAAAATAAGTTAATTAAAAAATCATTCTGTAATGCAAAAAGAAGTTGTATCTGTTTTGAAAAGCGTAGCCGTAGTAGTAGCTGGAGTATTAGTTGCAAACTACATCGAAAGAAAAGCGTTATTTTCTAAGGTGTTAGCGCCATCAAAAAGCGCATAAAAAGTAAAGTATAAATTTTAAAAATTAAATAAAATGTCAAACGTAAAAAGATATTTACAAAATGCACAAAAAAGTGCAATGGAATCTTTCAACAATGCTGATGGATTCATCGATGAGGATTTGTCATTCACTGGAGATGATTTCTTCAACGCAGTTGGTTCAACTGTAATGGCTAATGTTCAAACTTCACAACCATATATCGTTGATATTACATCAACTTCTGGTTCTGCCGTTTCTAACTTCGAGATTTTAGGTTCTTACCAATACTTGAACAACGCTGGTTTCACTGCTGGTGGTAATTTAGTTCTTGGTTCAATCACTATTTCTTCTGGTATCTCTGATATCAACTATCGTGAAATGTTATACCAATTTATGAATAATCCTTATTCAGTTGGTTTAACTTACATCCAATCTGTAACTGCTAACCAAGTGTTAGAAACGTTATCGATTAACACTCGTGATGCTAATGGTAATTTGGCACAAAAAACTTTAGTGCCTACAATTGACCCTTACCAACAACAAACCACTATTATCGCTATGAAGTATGCTTATCGTATCGATGGTTTCACAAAAATCATCATTCGTCAAGTACTTGCTAACGCAAGCATCAAATTGTACTTCTACCCAGCTGATAACATAAACCTTGCTCGTGCATTGGGTGGTCAGTCAGTAAGCAGACAATTCGGAACACCGCCAGTAACTAATGGTCAAACTATTAGAATTAAAGCGTAATTATCATAAGATTGATATAACCGAATTAATTGTATAATTTAAAAAGGGCAAGTTTGAATTAATTCTACTTGTCCTTTTTTTCTTAAAATAAAAATTATGTCAGATTTTAATGATATTGCAAGAAGAAACCCTAAAGGCGCAGAAATGGTAATAACCAGTTTTGGTTATGAAATTGTAGATAGAAGGGATTTGGGCAAAAGCTTAAACGAATTGGTAGCCAGTGAGGGTGAAAATGCGTTACGCAAGGTAATGGAAGTACACCCCGATAAAGACTTAATCTTAGAGTTGTTTTCCAAAAAAGAAAAAGAACAAAAAGGTTGTTCATGCGGAAGTTGCAGTAATAGGCAAATGGCTGATATGCAATACTTAAATGCAAGTGGCGCACAAGCTACACAAGCTTCGCAAAATGCTTCTACCACTACTTTAGCACACCAAACAAATGTAATTTTGGTTGTTTCTGCATTATTTATAGCAACTGCATTAATTATAAAAAATAAATAGTATGAACGTACAAAAAGAATCAGAATTAGGCGCATACGCAATTATGTGGGCGGTAACTAATAAAAGACAAGAATTAGAAGATTTACTTAAAAGAAATGGTATTCAAACTAAAGGTTTTGAATTATCTAAAATAGTTAGTTTAGCATTAAGTTCATCAAAACCTTTTAGAGCAGATTTCGTTGCTATGATGGCAAAATATCCACAATGGGCAACAAGTTATATGTCTATGAGTGGTGAGTTTGCAAATGCAAGTGGAAGCGTTGCTGATACTTCTTTAAACTTAAACACTGCAATTGGTGATAATATTCCTAAAAAAAATTGGTTTACTGCTGATAATATTGAAGGCACTTTAAATACTGCTTTACAAGGGTTTTTAGCTTTAGATAAAAATAAAACTGATAGAGAATTAGCAAGGGCTTCAAGGGATGTAGCTATGTACAAAGCTGGTGATAAAGAAGATGACGATGACGATGACAACGATATTCTTCT
>Ga0181351_1000600_pt1 | contig 10515 bp, 13 predicted proteins | sample Su13VDMM15SD_FD_170485 | JGI IMG/M metagenome (GOLD analysis project Ga0181351, IMG submission 170485) | Freshwater viral communities from Lake Michigan, USA - Su13.VD.MM15.S.D | ecosystem: Environmental > Aquatic > Freshwater > Lake | place: USA: Michigan | collected 2013-07-16 | reverse complement strand
AAACGTTGCCGTCACGCTGGCCACCGATACGCCAGAGCCATAGGCGGGGCCAAATGTCTGCTCAATCATTGTGTTACCCCTTGGAGCCAGCTCTGATACTTCGGATGTTCAAGCGCGACGAGCCTGTCAAGCTGCTCATGGCTCATTGGGATTTGCCCGATCAGCATGTTCCGAAGCGAAGCGAACTCAGACAGGATGCGCGCCTTCAACGCCGCGTGATCTTCGTCCGGATAAGCTTCCAGCAGGGCCTCGGCCGGCGGCTCGGTAGGACTGGACAGCTCAAGCACGGGTGCGGCAAGGGCGGCTTCAAGTTCTGCAATGCGTGCGCGCAAGGCGTCGTTCTCGGCAATGAGCGGGTCAACATAGGGCTCGGCGTCGCGAGCATCGCCTAACGTGCCAGACGTCACCGCATTCCAGTGCGCCTTGTAGGCGTCGGCCACGTAGCGCGGCGGCTCGTCGGGGATGTCCATCCGCTCGCCACGAATGACGGCCCGGACCTTCATGCGCCACGCGCGCCATTCCGGATCAATCACCAGCCCCTCATCGGCCGCCTTGGCGTCGATGTGGTCAACCGCCTTGAGCGTGCGCCAGGCCAGCGCCTTCAGTTGGCCGTGTTCGTCTTCCGTCATCATGCCGGCACCACCGATCCAGAACCGTCCGCAATATACCAGGGCGATGCCGCAGCCGACCCGCTTGACACCATCAGGCGATTGTTGGTGGTGTCATAGACAACTTTTCCCGTGACCTTGTTCGTGGTGTTGACCGCATTGGCAACCGCCGCAATCGACGCCGCCGCAATCGACTGAAGCACCAGGCCGCTTGTCATGGTCTGCTGCGCTGTGAAGGTCTGCGCCGTGGCGAGGAATGCCTGCCCTGATGTGTTGGTGCTGCCGATCACGTACCATGTTGAAGCGAGCGAGTTGAACTTGAACCGAAGCGCGCCGTTCTGGCTGATGCCCGTAGGCGCCCCGACGATGGTCGCGCCATTGCCCGACAGGGTCAGGGTCGTTACCGCCTGCGTCGAGAAGATCAGGATTTCCTGATTGTCCGCCACCGAGGATAGAAGCGGGAATGTGATCGTCCCCGCCGCATAAGCCGCAAGCGGCGTCAGGATCAGCCATTGGTTGTTGGTGTTGGCGAGAAGCGCAACCGTGAAGCTCGTGGCCGCCGGCGCTGCGTACTGCACCACAAACTGGCCTGCCGAAAAGGTCAGGTTTGCCTGCATGAATGATTGCAGCGCCGTCAGCGACGTCTTCCGCGTGTCGCTGTTATTCGTGCGCCAGATCGGCAATAGATCGCCCGCCGTGAGCGTGTCCGCTGTAGATAGCTGGTTGATGTCCGTCATGGATCAGCTCTCAAAATCAAGCGTTGCATCAGGTCCAACCGTTAAACCACGATCCTCGCGTTGCAGGAACGGATCGCCGTTGAAGCGCCAGTATTTCGTCCCCTGACCAGCCGGGACCGCGTTCACGTCAATCAGCCTCTCCGGGATCGTTGAGCGACGGCTTAATAACGCCATGTAAGACGACCGCGCCGTTGCCTTTGTATCCGGCGATACTGTCTTGCCCATCATCGGCGCAAGGCGAATGGCAAGATTGCTGACGATGGCCTCAATGGCTTCATCAGTGACGGTTGCGTCCTGATCCAAATCGCTATCGCCAGGATTGTCCGCAAGCGGATAACCGATGCGCAGACCCCGGCTGTTCCACGTCGCCATCATGTTGTCGAGGCGGCGCAACCCAGCTTGGAACTGTTCCGGCTGAAGGTCGAAGGCATAGGACGCGAGCCCTACCTCTTCGAATGCGTTCTGCACAATCTCGCGCTTTGTCCAGCTCACGGCTGGGGCTCCGGATCAGGGGCGGGCTCTGGCGGTGCTTCTGGCGTCGGTTCCGGCGTCGGTTCCGGCGTCGGCTCTGGTGTTGGTTCTGCCGCAGCAGCCTCGGCCGCTTCTTGCGCCTCAAGCGCCTCGATGATCTTGTTGGCCAGCGTCTTGTCAGACCAGCGCCTGTCAACCGTCAGGCCGATCTCAGCCGCCTTGGCCAGCATCTCGTCCCGCGTCGGCGGGGCGTTATCGACAGGCTCGGACATAACCGCGACACGCGCGGGGGCCGGGTTTAGAAACACCTCAACCGCTTCCGGTAGCGTGGCAAACCAGCCATCGGCCAGCGCCTTGTCGAAAGCTTCCTGATCAGTCACGCCAATGCTATTGAATGTCGTGTATGGAGGCCCCCAGCGATCACCAGGGCAGCGATAAACGATGGTGGGGAAATCGGTCATTTGGCCTTCCGCTTTGCTTTCTTCGCCGTGCTTAGTGCGATGGCAATCGCCTGCTTCTGCGGCTTGCCGGCTTTCATCTCGGTTGAGATGTTCTTGGAAATTGTCTTGGGGCTATAGCCCTTCTTCAGAGGCATTGATCTCTCCCAAGTAAATGGGGCGGCCTTGTGAGCCGCCCCACTGAGGTTAGGCGATACGGTAGGACACGAACGTGTTGGCCGCAGTTTTGCGGGTCCTCCAGCGTGCGGAGTTGCCGTAGATGCCGCCCGTCGTCGCGTTGGCGCTCTGTACAATCGGGTTGCCCACGATGGTGTGAGTGGTGCCCGCCGTGACCGTGATCGTGTCAGCCGCAGCCGCAGAGAGGTTGATTAGCGACCAGTCGAAATACTCGTTCACATCAAACGTCGCCGCTGCATCCAGCAGGGTGCCGGTCGGCAGGGTATAGGCCTGCGTGGCGCCCGCTGCGTGCGTGCCGGTGATCAGCGTCGTCAGCAGTTCAGCGGACGTCAGGGTGACAGCCGTCGTCTTGGCTGTTGGGTCGCCTTGAATGCCGTTGTCCGTGCGCCACTGCTTTACGTTTGGATCCGTGCCGACTTCGTACTGCACCGACAGACCGCCGCCAGCGTCGATGACAAGCGTGGCGCCACCCGTAAAGGTGCCGAACACGGTCTGACCGTTGATAACGGTGCCGATCAGGGTCGTGTTTTCCGGATAGTTGGCAAAGCCTGACGTCCGGTAGACAGTGACCAGGCCCTGCGATGCGACTGCAAGCTTTTGCGTTGCAGTAAGAGTGACGGAGACACGGCCGCCGCCGGTAAGAAAGAGGCTCATTGCGATTGCTCCGTTAGGTCTGGCTGAACATGATGATGCCGGACATCATCGGCTGTTTGTTGACGACACCGTACAGGGTATCAAGCCTGTACTTTGTACGCATCGTATTGATATCGTACTGTTTTTGCATGACCAGTTCGATGCCCTGGTCAGTTGCCGCACGCATCACCGCCGCGCCCGCATCGGTCGGGACCGCATAGCGACCCGGAAGGATCTCGATGCTGTCCTTGAACCAGAACGGGTTCATGAAGTTGGTGACGGTGTTTAGGAAGGTGATGGCCGCCGTGCCAGACGTCGCCGTCATGGTGCAGTTCTGGTACTGGATTTCAGCATCAGATGCGCCCTGCGCCGAGATGATCGGCGGAGAGATGACGAGTGTGGTGGATGACGGCACAGAGATGACGCGGAACGTCATCGGCTGGCCGGTGTCGCCCTTCGTGATCAGGTGCACGCTGTTGCAGTTCGCAATCGTGAACGCATCACCCGCCGCGACGTTGGTCGTGGAGCTGATAGTGATCGTCTGGTAGCGGTTATCAACGTTCGCCGTCTCGCCGGTCGTGGCAACCGAGGTCGCCTTCGGAACCCAGTAGTTAGCCGCGCCGACAAGCGTGCTTAGGGTGAGACCAGCACCGCCGGCCGCAGCCGTCTTGCGGTTGGCATAGTCCAGCTTATACGTGTCGAACGATGCGACCCGGCCAACGAAGCCAGCACGCAGCGCCTCATCGGAGATGCTGTTGCCGAACGAACGTGTTGACACGGCAAGGTTGGACGCCATGCCGTTGTAGTCGCGAGTTGACAGAGCGAGGTAGCGGTCTTCCATCTGCACGCCGCGCTCGTTCATGATGGCTTCGCAAAGTGCGACGTCATCAAAACCCGCAGCCGCCGCAGAGCGCTTGACGAAAAGCGTACCCTGGTTGGCTGCGACGTTCATCACGGACACGTTGATGTCGCTGGCCAGCTTTTGCTTGGCAGCGTCGCCAAGGCGACCTTCTTGCAGGGCGTCACGCAGTTCGGTTGCCGTCAGAACAAACGGAACCGACCGTGCAAAGCCGATAGTGGCAGGCACGGAAAGCTGCGTGTAATCGTCAAAGTTCGTGGTCATGTCGGTGCCGCTGTAGCTCGTCGCGATGTACGGCTGCGGGCGCCACATGATGTTATTGGTGCGTTCCATCGTCGTCTGGTCGGTGTTGAACACCGCCACGTTGCGCGAGAGCACGAGAGCATCCTGAAACCCTTCAAGGATGTTCTCGAACGCGACGCGCTCTTCCTTCGAAAAGCCGTTAGGCATTGATTTCGTTCCTGTTTTCCATTAACCGCGCTTCTGTTGCTGGCGCTTGTAGGCCATCACCTTCGTGAAATCGCCCGTCTTGCCCGCTTCGTCGCGCAATCGTTCCAATGTGTTGTCTACAGCGCCGGTCTTGCGAGCATTGCCGCTCGGTATCTGTTCAGGCGCCGCTGACGGCTTGCGTTGTGTAACTTTCAAACTCGCCTCCAATCGTCCAATTGCCGCAGCAAATGCGACCGGGTTCGTAATCGCCGCCAGTTCGGCGGCCTTCTTGGGGTTCTTGCCTAGCGCGTAGATCAACAGTGCAGGCTTTTCCGCGCCGTCGAGGATGATGCCCTGCTGGGTCGTGGATAGCGTGTCTGCAATGACTGCCTCGGCATCTTCAAAGTCTTTGGCCTTGAGTTCTGCCTTGGCGGTATTGTAGCCGGTGAGCTTGGCTTCCCATGCTCCCTTGACCGCATCCCGTTCCTGCTGGCGTTTGGCTTCCTGGCTGTCATACGCAGCTTTCGCCTTGTACCAGTCATCAAGCTTTGCCTCGTAAGCGCCTGTGTCGTAGTCCACATCTTGCAGCGTCGGCTTCTTTGGCGGGGCGGTATTTGTCTCACCCTGCGCGGCCGGCGCCTGCATACTGCGTTCTAATTCACGAATACGCTTCTGCTGTTCGCGGTTCTGCTTGCGAAGATCCTTGACCCATGCGGGGGCCTCTTGTGAGGCATCCGGTTCAGGCGGCGGTTCTTCGTTGCCGATGCTGACGACAATTTCGCTTTCAACCTCTTCCGCCGGGGGCGTCTCGCCCTCCGCAACGGGGTCCGGGGCCGTCTCGGCCGCCGGTTCCAGGTCAATGACTTCTTTCTCGTCTGGTTCAAACATCATGCGCTTTCCTCTCAGTCATTGGTTCCGGCTGACTGGTGGACCGGCTAAATTAATCGTCCTATCCCAAAAACGGCCAACAGCAAATCTGCTTCCGCCTCATAATTTGCGACCAGCAAGTCAAGCGCGTCCTCATCGTCTGCCAGTATGGCGTCCAGCTCTCGCGCCGCGTCCTGCAAATCCTGGCTTTTCTGGCGTTCAATCTCGCTGCGAAACTGCTTTTCGCGTTGCACCGCCTCAAGCTTGGCAATCTCCCGGCGAAGGCTTTCGGCTTGCTGGACGTCGCCAGTGTAATCCTCAAGCTTCCGGGCAATCCGTCGCGCTTGCGGGCGATCCGACGTTGCCAGCTCTCTGGCGATGCTGGCCAGCCGTGCAGCCTGCTTTAGTTCAAGCTCCCATTCGTGCGCGGGGCTTGGACGCGGCCGCTTGTATTGCGCCGCGTTTCCGCCTGGCCCACCGCCGCCAACCACTTGCGGTGCGCTTCCGCTTACCGTGGGGGGATATCCGGTCAGGGATAGCGCGCCCAGGCCTGTCGTGACGGACACATTGGCTGATGTTGCGACCGTGGGGGCGTAGCCCTGCAAGGCCAGCGCGCCAGAGCCGGGCGTGACCGTAACGTTTGTGGCTGTTGTGACCGTTGGCGCAAAGCCGGTCAGCGTCAGCGATCCGAAACCCAGAGCCAGCAGGGCGCTAGCGACAACCGCCGGCGCAAAGCCGGTCAGGGTCAACAGACCACGATCAGGCGTCAGCGCGGCGTTTACAGCGCCGGGATAAAGCCGAACGTCGTTTTGGTTGGCATCGCTCGGAACCGTAAATAGCCGAACGTCACTCACGGATAGACAGCCGTCAGCGTGTTTACGCTTGTTCCGGCCACATCAGGCGATCCGGCCTTGTAGGCCCGCACGAAATAGGTCTGCGAGTTGCCGTTTACGATAAACCTGTAATTCCCCGATCCGTCCGACGTGGTTGTCGCGACAAGCGTGTCCTCGGAGTTCAGGAACAAGTCCACTTCGCAATTCCCCAGCGCCACCCCTGCGCTGTCCCGCGTCACGCCAGACAGCGAGAACGTGCCTGTGAACTGCGGAGCCTTGAGTAGCGGCGTCGAGAACAGCGAATGCCCGATGCCGCCCATAGGAACGCGGCGCGGGCCTAGTTCAATGTATTCCATCCCCCCATTCGCGCCTAGTGTGGTCAGGCCCGTGTTCGTCATCGGGCACATATTTGCGCCAAATCGCGTCATCTGACGCGGGCGCTGCGTGAGTGATCCGATGCGGGGCATGACCTAATTGAGGTCCTCAATCATGAACTGGTGACAAGTGATCGAGTTCGCCGCATTGGCTACCGACCACGTCGCGAACAGGTCCACGAGCTGCGCTGCGGTGCTGTCGAAGCCTGTGCCGACAACTGGCGCAGTGTTGAATGGCAGGATATGCTCACCCGCGCCGCCCGCTGTTGGAAGCGGCGAGCCGATCACCGCGTGGCTGACCCACAAGCCCTGACCCAGAATGTTGGCAGTCGTGGTCGCACCAACAGCGCGAACGGTCATCATTGTATCGTATATCCAGCCGACGTTGGTCTGCGCCGTTGTGTTTAATGTCATCGCGCCTGACGAAAACACGCTAACCGAACCAAGGCGAAAATCGAGCGTCAGCGTTCCCGGCGTCGTGACAACCGTGCTGATCCTGCCCGACGCACGAACGCGGAAGATCTTGCCTGCGAACAGGTAGTTTGCCGGAAGCGTCGGCTTGGCGATGACGGGCAATATCGACGTTGCCGTCGTGGAGTTGGTGAGCGCCGTGCCGTCCGCAATCGAGTTAAGAAGGACTGCGATATATCCCTGTTGCATGGTCTGTCCCTTATGCCAGCGTGAAGACGCCAGAGGCGTTGATTGTGATTGTAAGCGTTCCGGCCGTTGTGCTGACTGACCCGCCGCCCGTGTCCAGATCGACAACGCAGAGCAAATCAGCGTTGCCAGTGGTGAGATAGATCACCGCGTACTTGGCCGTTATGGTGCCGGTCCAAGATTGGTCGTCTACGTCAAATGTGATCGTGCCGGTCGATTGCGTCCATGTCGCAACCAGCGCATTGCCGCCTGCGGTGTAGCCTGTGCCAACCACTTCCGCCGTGAGGTCAGCGTATCGGCAATCCGTAGACCCGCCGGCGAACGTCGCATCAAGCGCTTGCGCAGACGTCGTCAAGGCCATCTTGAACGTCTGGCCATCCAGGTCGAATGTCCCATTCGCCAGCTTCAGCTTGGCCCTGTTAAAAACGATCCAGTTACCTGCGGCCATCAGTCGTCGCCCTCGGTTTCAATTCTGGATATCCGGCCCTTTTCGCGCACGACACGCTTGGGGCGAGACAGCGCAGCAATCGCCTTGTCCGCGTTCTGGCTCGTCACCTGCGCGAACTGGCCGACGGCCTCGCTCATCTGCCCGACCGCGTTGCCGATCACGGCTACGCTTTCACTCAGGCCCGCTACCGCCTGCTGCATCGCCTGGCTCGCCTGCATTGCCGTCTCGCTTGCCGCACGGTCGGATTGTATCTGCGTTTCGGTTGCCTCGGCCTTGTTCTTGCGCATCCGGTTCTCAAGGCGCATGGCTTCAAGTTCCAGCTCGGCACGCTCGTCTGCACGCTCGTCACGAGGCGCTGGCGCTTGTGCCGGCGCTTGTGCTGGCGCTTGCGGGGCCGCGCCTTCCGATTGCCCGACATTGGTCAGGATTTCAATTGTCTGCGCTCGCGTCTTCTCGGCAGTAGCAAGCGCCGCCTCGGTATCAGCCTCCGCCTTGGCCGCCTTGGCGCGGGCTTCCATCGCCAGGCCCTCGGCAAGTTCCTTTTGCGGGTCGGGCTGTTCCTGCATGGCGGCGAGTTCTTCAGCCATTGCGGCCGCTTCTTCTTCGTTCGGCTCGATGACGCCAAGCTTGAGCAGCTTCTTGCGGAAATACTGCTGCATCTCGGACAGGCCTTCGCCTTCCATGTTCATCATAGCTTGCGCGCCGAGGATTTGCAGCGTTTCCGGGTCCTGCGTGATCTGCATCATGCCGGTGATTGCCCTGACAACAGATGCGCGCCGGCTGGCCGTGCTTGGCCCGACGTCAACGGCAACGTCAAACTTCGCCTCGGCTATGTCGTTCTCGGTCTCAATGGCGCCGGTTTCTTTGTTGACCATCGGCCGGGCAAGCTCCACCGTGCGCGGCTCGCCGGTGGTCTGGATCGCCTTCATCTTGCGCGACGGCTCGACGTAGATTTCACGGGCCATCGACAGCCAGACTTCACCGCAGCGCTTCACCGCCTTCCCAAAGTTGGACAGGTAGATAAACGTCTGCATATCCTGCTTGTTCTGGATCAGCTCGACGGCCTTGCCCGACATGTTCGGCTGCATGATCTCGCCAGCCTGCTGGGTGCCGAGGATCTGCTGCATATCAGCTTCTGTTATTTGAAGCAGCGCGGCCATTGCAGGCGGTATCTCCGGCGCCCGCGTGTAATCCAGCGCGCCCATCGGGTTCTCGCCGCCATCCGCATTGGTGACGGGGTTAATCAACAGGTACGGGTATCGTTTGACGTTGTCGTCGGACCAGGCAAGCTCATGGCCTGCGACTTGTTCCGGAGTAAAGATCGGCTTCTGAACAGTTGAGTAGGCGCTGATTTCGCCCAGCTTCGTCAACTGCATGTTCTTGAGGCGTTGAGCGTCCTTGGCCAGACGGACGTGGCCCTGGCAACGCTCGATGTTGTCGATGAACCATCTCTTTCCGTAAACCGGGATAATCGGGATTTCGGACCCGGCAATCAGCCCGTAATCCTCCAGCACCTTGCCGCCACTCAGCAAGTATTTGTGCACGCGCTGGCGCTTGATCTTGCGTTCGCGGACCTCGACGCTGCCGGTTGCGAGCAGCATCTGCTCAAGGTCCGGATCGTCTGCAAATTCGGCTTCCGTGTACTTGGTTTCTTCGCCATCCAGCGAACGGAAGATCCGCAGCGTCTCGGTTACCTGCTCTTTGCAATAGTATTCGCAGATGTAGACAACGTTAGGCGTAGACCAGTCGAACTGCGTGAATTGCACAACCTTTGGCCAGGTTGTCGGGTCGTCGTCAAAGCGATCCTTGTAGCTCTGCACCGTCAGCGCCGACAAGACGTAGCAACACTGCGCGTCCTTTTTGTCTTGGCGCTTGGCGTTCAAGTCGAAAAAGACAGACGTGTCAGCGTCGAAAATCGGTTGAAATACAATCCGCTGCTGTTCGTTTTCGGGGTCGCCCTCGTCTTCGTACTGGTTTGACAAGCGCCACGCGCCAAAGCCCCCGCCCACGGCTTCCTCAAAGGCGTTGTCGTAAGCCTCGTCTGCGGAACTGTCCTGCTCGTCGGCGCGGTAGAGCTCGTCGCACGTGTCGGCCAGCTTTAGGTTGGTGCTCCCGTCTTTGGGGACGAAATCAACCGTGACGCGATTGTTGCGGTACTCGCTGATGATCCGCATGACGGACAGGGCAACCTTGTTGACCTCAAATCGCGGTCTGTTCGCGTACTGTTCGGAGAGGTTGCCCTCCCACTGCGCGCCGGCAATGCTGTAGAACCTGCGGTCTTCCAAACACTGAAAGCGTTCGTCGCGCATCGTGGCCTGGATGGCGTCAAATTCAGTGAGCGCCTCGGTGTGGACGCGTTGCAGCCGCTGCTCTCTGGTTTCTCGCGCCATAGGGTCTGCCCTAACCTATCTCGCCATAGGTGTCACGATGGGAACAATGCGAACGGCCGGACGTTGCGCGGCCGTCTTGGCCACCATCGACGGGAACAGGTCCGTCATTGCCCAGACCAGCGCGTCCACCCGGTCAGGCGAGCCCGCGCCCTCATAGCCAAAGGTCGTCATCTGCGTCATCTGCGTCTCGAGCTGCGGGAAGCTGCCGACGTGGTGGACCCGGCCTTGCTCGTACATGCTGGCGATAGGCTCGGCTCGGACATGCTTACCCCGCGTGGCCCTGACTTCCTTGATGCGGACGTTATTCCGGACGCTTCGCAGGGTTTGCGCCACCATGTCGCCTCCCTGGTTGACCTCGATGACGATGGCATCTGCCTGGTGAGTATCGTACAGGTTGACCGCTCGCCTTGCCCATTCCAGCGGGCTTCCGGACATTGATGCGTCTTCAAGAACGTATGCCTCTTGTGACTTGTGATGGACGCCAGCCACGATGATGCCGTGTTCGTCGCTGTCCTCGTTGTTGCTTATCGCCGGGTCAACGGAAACAACCACGCGGTTGAGCGGGTCGTGGGTC
>Ga0181351_1000596_pt1 | contig 10549 bp, 10 predicted proteins | sample Su13VDMM15SD_FD_170485 | JGI IMG/M metagenome (GOLD analysis project Ga0181351, IMG submission 170485) | Freshwater viral communities from Lake Michigan, USA - Su13.VD.MM15.S.D | ecosystem: Environmental > Aquatic > Freshwater > Lake | place: USA: Michigan | collected 2013-07-16 | reverse complement strand
GGAAGGACCTGAGGTGTTGGAAGAAGCGCTTGCACCTGCTGTGCCATTTGTACCTGAAGCTCCTGATGAACCTGAAGAACCTGATGAACCTGAGGTGTTAGAAGAAGCGCTTGCACCTGCTGTGCCATTTGTACCTGAAGCTCCTGATGAACCTGAAGAACCTGATGAGCCTGAGGTGTTGGAAGAAGCGCTTACACCTGCTGTACCTGAGGCTCCTGAAGAACCTGAAGAACCTGAGGTATTGGAAGAAGCGCTTGCACCTGCTGTGCCATTTGTACCTGAAGCTCCTGATGAACCTGATGAGCCTGATGAACCTGAGGTGTTAGAAGAAGCGCTTGCACCTGCTGTACCATTTGTACCTGAAGCTCCTGAAGAACCTGATGAACCTGATGAACCTGAGGTATTGGAGGAAGCGCTTGCACCTGATGAACCATTTGTACCTGAGACTCCTGAAGAACCTGAAGAACCTGATGAACCTGAGGTACCATTTGTACCTGAAGTACCTGATGCTCCTCCTGTACCTGATGTACCGTTTACTCCGGAAATACCTGAGGTTCCTAATCCTGAAGTACCTGAAGTACCTCCTGTACCTGATGTACCATTTCCTCCTGAAATACCTGTTGAGCCATTTGTACCTGAAGAACCTGAAGAACCTGAGGTATTGGAAGAAGTGCTTGCACCTGCTGTGCCATTTGTACCTGAAGCTCCTGATGAACCTGAAGAACCTGATGAGCCTGAGGTGTTGGAAGAAGCGCTTGCGCCTGCTGTACCATTTGTACCTGAGGCTCCTGAAGAACCTGATGAACCTGAGGTGTTGGAAGAAGCGCTTGCGCCTGCTGTACCATTTGTACCTGAGGCTCCTGAAGAACCTGATGAGCCTGAGGTATTGGAAGAAGCGCTTGCACCTGCTGTACCATTTGTACCTGATGAGCCTGAAGTACCTCCTGTGCCTGATGTTCCTGTTGTACTTGATATTCCTGAAGTACCTATTGCTCCTGAAGTTCCTGAAGTTCCTGTTGAACCTGAAGTGCTAGAAGAAGCACTTGCACCTGCAACTCCGTTTGTACCTGAAGTTCCTGATGAACCTGATGAACCTGAAGTACCGTTTGTACCTGATGCTCCTGCTGTACCGTTTGTACCTGAGACACCACTTGTACCTGAAGCAGCATTTACATATCCTAAATTACCAGTTGATGGATTATATGTAATTACGTATGGACCTGATTGAATAGGTAGTGTTTGTATTGTTATGGGTTGTGAAGAACCTGAGATAAGAAGTGATCCTGTAATTACTGCGGAACCGGAGAATGGAAATCCTACTCCTTGGATTATAATACTTACTCCTGTGTTACTTCCGCTTACGCTAAAACCAGTAACGTCTGCAGAGCCACTTATATTGATGAAAGGAACACTAGAACTAACTAATATTCCATCTTGGTATATATCAATAGTACCTGTTCCTCCACTTCCCCCATTAGGATCGTACACACCAAATGGTACCTGATCTAGAAATCTTACTTGAGCCATTAAACTATTTTGTTATCTGGTATAAATATTAGGTTATCCTATTGCTGTTGATCTGTTTTTGGTTTCTTTTTCAGAAGCTGTTTCTGTTATAATTCTGTCTCCTTCTATATTTCCTTCAAATAACATTGTATTATCTGTAGTTTCAATTGAAAATATGATTTTAGTTTTGTTTGAGAATTTTTTAAGTGCTGTTACATCTTTCTGTAAGATCTCAGGTATTATATATCCGTTGATTTTTATATCAAATGTACTTCTTACAATTCGTTCATTATCTTCAGTTAATTCATTTTGAAAACCAAAAGAATCAATTGCTGCTTTAAATTTATAACGTTGAGGATCACCCCAATAAGCATCTGAAGTGTATTCTATTGCTTCTATTATCTTATTTAATTGTTCTATATAATAAGTAAAAACAATGCATGTGTAAGTAACTGTTAGATAATCAGGCATAATCACAGCATAATATTCTTGTTGTGGAATTCTATTATTTAATACTTTAAAATTATCGTATGAATTTTGTGGTGAGTATTTTTTATTAAATACTCCAAAATTATTGGGGTTATTAGCATCTAATTTATTGGCTATGGATCTGTTTTTGCTTATATCAGTACGTTTAAACATGATTAGCGGAGCCATTATTTTACCGTTTTGGTCTCTATAGTACCCATCTTTTTGAAATGATTTCCATTTTTCAGGAGAACCATATATAATAGGAACAGGTAGTCGTTCTCCATTTTGAATAACTGAAGGTTTTATTACTTCTTTAAAATAATAAAAGATAGATTCATCTATATCTTCAATACCAACACTAAAAGGTTTAACATTATCTCCTTTAAAAGATGTTTGTAATGCTCTGTTTTTAGGATTTGGAACAGCATTATTAGGATTACCAGAAGAATCAAATGGTATTATTTGTTCATTAGAAATCTGTTCTTGGGTTTTTGGTATAGGTTTTCTAGTTTTTGCCATTGGTAGAAATCATTAAAGTCTACTTTTTTGAATATTTAAACGATCTGAGGGAACATAATGACACTCACATATAACTGAAACATTATACCCAAAACTTCCTAAATCGGTTTCATATGGGTTATTTCCATCTGCGTCTAAATATGGGTAATTAGGATCTTTACCTACAAAAAATTGAGTTATATTAGTATTATCTATTTCCCAATATCCATTTTGATAGAATAATACATCTCCAACTTCAGGATGTATATTACTATCTACTAAATCATCTCTTAGGAATCTAAAATTAATATTCCATATAAAATCAACACCTAAATCGGACACAGGAGAGGTAGTAGAGGTTTTATCAATTAAAGCATATAATAAAATAGGGTCTATAAAGTTTCTACCTTCAACCGCCTCTCCATACATGTTTACTTTGGTTTCAGTAACTTTATATTTATAAAATACAACCTGTTCTGAAATAATATCCTGCATTAACTCTCGGTTAATGTGTCTAAACATTGAAATATCGCGACTTTCCCCATATAATGCCATAATTATCCGATAAAAATAGTCATAGGAGATTGATTTAATTCTGCTTGTCTAGCTACTGATTCTGCTTGTCTTCTTTCAAGTAATAATTGTCTTGAAGTTTCATCAAAATAAGCTCTCAATCGTGTTACTAAAGCTTCTTTTTCAGCTGTAGCTGCTGTTATTAAATCGCTTTGGTTTAAAGTTACTTCAGCTCCAGGTATTGGAATAGTTCCATATTTTCCTCTTACATATCCTAACATTTCTTTACATAGTGCTAAGGTATACTCAAATATCCAACTTCTTCCAATAGAATTAATATTGGCATAAATTGGGTTTGTGTAGGGAGCATTTGATGTATTATTTATTTTATTAGTTCCATCTGAAAAAGCAGCATCTATTCTATCTTGTAATTTAATGAAATCAAATACTAAAAATTCTCCATATCCTAAATCATTACCACCATCAAAATCACCACCTATTAAAGCACTTCCGGGAATAGGGAATACACTTATTATATTATTAACTAATTTAAAAGTATAATTAGATAATGTTACTTGAGTTTGCATCTCAATTGCTTGTATGTTTTGTATTGTAAAACTAGTAGGCATCATTAAGTAATTTCCATAACCACCCAGTCCAAAAGCTCCAGCGGCTGGTACTCCTCCTAACCCTGCGGCTCCTGTTCCTAAATAAGGAGAATACATTTGACTAATTGCAGGTGGAGATTGAAAATATACATTTTTTATCTCAATACCTCCTGTAATACTTTGGGATATTGCCCACTCAGCTAAATCATATGATTGTACTCCAGGGGTTAAATCTAATTGTCCTTTATACCAAGTTACATTACCACCTACTCCTGCTTCTTCACCATATTGTTGAGACAATCTAACTATTCCTGCCATAGTAGGAGTAATAATACTTGTATTTACATTGGTAAAAGTTGATGCTCCTTCTAAAGATAAATAATTGTCTCTAAGTTGAAAAGCATATAATTCATTACCATAAACAGTTACAGCATCTTCAAATCCTGCCCAAAAATTAATATTTTGTAATTCAACATTTTCAATAGGATATCCTAAACGTAAAGCTGAATAATTTGCTACTCGATTAGCATCATTTTGGAATTGAATGTCACTATCGTAAAATCCAAAGGGGGTAGGAGGAGGCCAAGTTCCTGATGTGTAATATGAATTATATACATCTGCAAATGATGATGAACCTTCCCAAATAGAAATATTTGCCATATTTTTTTATTAAGTTGTTATTATATAATATTCTATACTTCCACTACTACCTGATGGTGATACTTTAACAGATTTAATATCATCAAATGATAAGCCTGTAGTACTACCTGTTATTTTACTGGTAGATAACATATATGAGCTACCTGTGGTTATTAAATAACTCATAGCCTCTGTAGAAGATGAAATAATCAATTTAACTGGGACATTAGTACTAGAAATATTAGATACTCTAACATATTGTATACTACTTGTTACAAAAGTACCGGCTCCAGGGACTGAATCCATTGAAAATATAGTAGTAACTGAACCCGTAGGAACACTTAGTATTCTGTTATCAACATAATTAATGTTATTGATTATTTGAGTAACAGAAGAACCTACGTTATCTCCATTTAAAGTTAATTTTTCAGATATTTGGGAAGTAAATGTTGCCATGGGTTTATTTATAAATATTAAAAAAATATTTTTTAATTGTTATTTTTTAAAGTTTCCTGTTGTACCAGTATTACTTAGGCTTAAACCTTGTTCATAGGCATCATTATATAAATTAATTAAATCTTCCACAAGAGGATCTCTATGGTTTTGTTTTAAGGATATGGCTTCTATTTTTTTTATTTTTTTAGCAGCTGTATATAGAAACTTAAACCCAGAATCACGTTTTTGCTTTAGATCCACCTGTGCATCATCCCCACAAATAATCATTTTTGAGCCTTTTCCAATACGGGTTACAATCATTTCCATTTGCTCATGAGTAACATTTTGTGCTTCATCTACAATTATAATAGAATCTACAAAAGTACGACCTCGCATAAAAGATACAGGAACAATTTCTATTTTTCCCTCTTTAATTAATTCTTCTACTTTCATTTTATCATAAAGTAAAAACATATTTTGGTATATTGGTTGAACCCAAGGATCCATTTTTTCCCTTAAATCACCAGGTAAAAATCCAATTTCTTCTTTAGATACAGTTGGTCGAGTTATAATTAATTTATCGACTTCTCTCATAAATAATTTCTCAAGACCAATTTGACATGCTAATAGAGTTTTACCACTACCAGCAGCACCCGATAATAGGGTGAGGGTACTATTTAGAATTTTAGATTTTGCCTCTTTTTGCTCCTCATTTAGTTGTAATTTGAATTTAATAGGGGTTTTAGGCTTACGTTTTTCTTTAAAAATGTCATCTGTGTGGGTTGGTTGATTCATATGGTTATACATATTGAAAGATAATAATATAAATGAAAAAGAGCCGCAAAACGCGGCTCTTCTTAAAAATTAATATTAAAGTATCTTATCACTTTTTTCCCTATTTTGAGTTTTTTCTAATGGTTGAGTGTTTAAATAATAAAAACAGTTATATAGATTTTTTTCTATGTTTAAATCAAAAGAAGCTATAGGTTTTATATGATCTATTTCCCAATATGACCCATAATTATCCCATGTCATATTATCATCAAACTGTTGTTCCAAATATAAGGTATAATCTTTTATAGAACAACCCAAATATTCAATTGTTCTATCATTTTTTAGGGTATTATATAATTTTAAAGCTTCTGATATTCTAGATGATGTTACATGTTTTATTCTAAATCCTATGTCTGTGTGGTATTTATTTTTATTCCATTCTCTATAAAGATCTTTATTGGTGTGATAGTGGTTTGTGCAGTATTGATTAAAATAATCTTTATTTTTTATGCGATAGTCTTTATAGTAAGTAGAATCTTTTCTACCTGAGGATTCATAATATGTTTTGAAATCTGTATTTAGACATGATTTACAATATCTATGTTTTCCATCACTTTCTCCTTTTCGATTACAAAAATCACTGAACGGTTTTTCTTTATTACATTTTTTACATTGTTTCATACGGCTTGATTCTGGTCGGTTATACATATGAAAAAGAGCCGCAAAACGCGGCTCTTCTTAAAAAGTAATATAATTATTTTATTAGATAGTATTTAAACCATTAATATAAATTTTTCCATAAAACTCGGGACGCAACATTTTCTTAGCATAACGAGTCAATAGACCTTTTCTTGGAGTAAAGGTATCAGGATCGTATACTAATGGAGTCATAATCAACGGAATATAAGGAGCAAAAACAGCACCAGACTCAAGGAATTGAGTACCTCTATATCCCATCAAGATCAAATTCTCAGTCATATATGGGTTTTTATAAACCTTATAACGACCATTAACTGTTCCAATTTTCTGTACACCAAAAGCATATTCCATTTGATCTGCTTCACCATTATTAGTAGAAGCGAATCCTGGAATTGATTCCAAAATAGTTGCTACTGTAGGAGAAGTAACTAAGAAATTAGCACCTCCACGTAAAGTCAACTGATGGATCTTATTAGATACTTTTTGTATTTTAGTACCTAATGTTTGGAACCATTGACCTTGTGTGTTATAGAATGCAGAAGCATTATTAGCAAAAGCACCATTACTATAAACTTGGTTGTTTATAGCTGACCAGTATTCAGTACCAGCAGCAGCATCTTCAATCAACATATCTAGGATTTCTAGATCAATTTCCATTGAAATATACTCACTCATGATGTTAGTCAATTCAGCTTCAGCATCAATATTTTGATAAGCAGCTAAATCTTGAGCAAATTCAGGAGTCCATACAGCTTTCAATTTCTTGGTTTTAGCTGATATAGGTTGTGATTGCATTCTAACGTTGATCTCAGGAATAGAGATTTGAGTAGCAGAAGCAGCGTTAGGTACTGAGAAAGAACCTGAAGCTTCAAAATCACCACGACCTGATTGGTTACCACCAACAGCAGAAGCAGCATTATTACCAGAAGTAACGTTGATACCATCTTGTGATGTTGATTTTTGGTAGTTAACAGTTACTGTACTAGCACCTGTAATACCAACGAAATTTGCAGAACCGGTAAAGAAGAAAGCAAGTGTATTAGCTGTGTAGTTGTAAGTAGTAAATGCAGGTAATAAATTAGTAGCACTAATACCACTACCTGATACAGGTACAAATCCACGAACTGCATCTTGATCAAATGAAGGTAAGTATAAACCACCCGAAATAGTAAGTTTATAGATACTACCAGCGCCAGCAACTGAAGCTGAATAATTAGAATCAAAATTCAAGTCAGCCCAAGAAGCAGATACAATACTACCAGAGTTTGCAGCTACAGTAGCAGTATTAAATACTGATGAGTTAAGAACAGAGGCAGTGTAGTTAATAGCTGAGCTAGAGAATTGGTTAGTAGAGTAGGTAAATTTACCTGTACCATATAAACCACCTACAGCATCAGTAGTAGCAAATGGGAATTGAGATGCAGTATTTCTATTACCATATAAAGAATCACCTGTAGTAAATGGAGTCTTTGTATTTCCATATTGGAAATCTAGGAAAAACACAAGGCCTGAAGGCATGTTCATTGGTTGAACAGAAACAAATTCTTTGGCTACTATAGTTCCGAATACTTTACGAACTAAAGGTAAAGCAATACCAGCCCAGTTCTCACCTTGTCCACCAGAAGTGAAAGAAGAGTTTGAAGAGATTTGGTTTACTTCAGTTACCAATTGCTTGGCTTGGTTTTCTAATAATAGGCTCATGTTGTTTTTATCAACTTCACCTAAACCTTCTAATAAACCAGTTCTGGTCCATTTTCCGGATAGTTTTGCAGCATCAGATTGGAGATTTTTCCAAGAGCCGGCTGACGATTCTAGTAATTGTTGTACGTTTGACATTTTTGTTTTTTTGTTTTTTAATTTGTTAATTTTTCTTAATTCCTGCCAATATCTGCCATCTGGAGAATTGGTTGTTTACTTCAAGTATTGGTTTCTTATCAATAATACCTGTGGCTCTAGAAGCACTATTTCTTAACATTGATTCGTTAACAAATGGTTTTGGAGTTTTTAAACCTTCAAGTAAGGTTTCATAAACTAATTTTGCTTCTTTTATGCTTGTGGTTTTGTCAAAAGAGGTTAATACTTTTACTTTTTGTGATTCGGTTAAATTTTTAGCTTTAAAGATTTTGTTTGTGTAAAGTAATTTTGCATTGAAAAGGTTAACTTCAGACAATTCAGATTTTATAGTATTAATAGCATTGTAAGCTTCTTTAAGTTCTTTTTTAGCATCGGCTGCTTCTTTTTTAGCTTTAATGGTTTCATTCTCTTCTTCTTCATCTTCTTTTTTAGCTTTTACTTTTTTAGCTTTTACTTTTTTAGCATCCGCTTCTTTTTTAGCTTTAATAAATTGTTTTTTGGCCTCGTTTATGTAGTGTTCCATTACTGGTTCTTCATTCGATTCCTCTTCTTCTTCTTCGCCTTCTTCATCTTCTTTACCCTCTAGTTCTCCTGATGATACCATATCAGCAATTACACTTTCAATAAATGATTTAAGATCGTCTTCATCCATAGATGCAATATCAATTTCTTCATCTTCTGAATCTTCAATACCATCAGCATCTTCATCTTCATAATCCATATCATCCTCAACTTCAGCAACATTACCTTTAGCATTGTTGTTTGATGGGTATTTAGAATCATTAATTAAGTCTTCATTTTCATTCATAGTGTTGTCTTCTCCAATAGCGTCAAGTTCTCTTAAAAGCTCATCTAAATCCAGCTCATCTAAATCCACCTTATTCTCGTCATCGGATTTGTCGTAACGGTAAGGTTGGTCTTCGGAATACCCATAAGGTTCTTCTGCTTCCATTTTTAAAGATTCATCTTCACTATACATAGTAGTTTCATCTGTGATTAATTCATTGTCTTTAATTTCATCCTCATCCATTTCTAATAATTTGGCTGTGAGTCTTTCTTTTAGGTAGGGGGTAAAAGCTTCTTCAAGAGCGGCTTTTGCATTAACGATTGCTGTTTCTTTAATAGTTTTAGCGTCGGCAATGGCTTCTTTTAATAAATCTCTGTTTGTCATAATTTTTTTGTCCTCAATTAAATTGTTTTTTGGAAGTACGCTTATTAATGAAATAAGTTCGAAGCGTAATAAGATACATTTATATTAATGTGATATAAGAAAATCACATATTCGAACATACGTATGTGAAGAGAAAGAAAAAATATAAGAAAAAGAAAATATTTTTAGAAAATAGGACAGGTGCCGTTAGCACACAATATATCTGTGATAATTGTATTTACTTTATTATAAGGGTTAGTTTGGGTTTCTTTACCTTCTTTTACTAGTTGCATAAATGATCCTGGATTTGAGGGTGTACTTACAAAATCCCAACAAAGTAATTCAAAATCATCTTGTACTTCTAGAGTACCTTCATTCATTTCTTTTAATGAACCCATACCACGAGATGAAACACCTACTTGAACATTGTTTTCAATAAGTGCTTTTAGGATATTTCCAGATACAGTAGGTAAAATTTCTATCTTACCTATTACTTTATCTCCATCCCATCTATATTCTCTAATAATATGAGATACATTTTTTAGACTAATAATTGTAGAATCAGGGTGATCTAACTCACCTGTTGCTCTATTTTCACTAATAACTTCTTGATACTTATCCATTTCTCTTTCCCATAATTCTCTAGGATAAAAACGGCCATTACCGTTTTTTACCTCGGCTGTAGCTAAAATACCTTCAACTAAAGGATTACCAGAACGGGCTTTTAAACCTTCAGTTAATTGTATTGGAGATACATTAAATGGAATTGTTTCAATTAGTACTTGTCTCATTAGTTTGAATTATATTCTTCAATAGGGTCACTTAAATTTGGGTCTGTGTCTTAATACATTTCTTCTTCATCAGGTGTAGATTCATCAATTAATGGTTTACCACCTACTTTTGATAGTTGTTTTTCACACTGTACCTTATATTTTTCAAGTTGATTAATTTCTCTTTTAAGTTCTTTTATTTTACCTTCATCCATCATATCTGCTAGATCTTCAGATTCAGATATTTCTAATTTTGATTTGCGAGTTTCTATAGCTTCAGTAGTTGCATTTATTTTAGACTCTAAAGCAGCTATAGCACTTGTTTTTTCAATTTCTTTAAGATGTGAACCTATACTTGGTTTTTTTACTTCTTTTATTGAACGTTTTGCTAATTCATCTTTTGCTATTTGGATTTCATCTTCAGTGTCCTCATATCTTGAAAGATTAACAATCATATCTTTTAAAGCATCGTTTGAATATTCGGAGAAGTTTTTTTTACCTTCATATCCTTCTTTAACAACCTTAACTTTAGGCATATCACCATAACCTGAGGATTTATGTTTGCCTTTAGGTGCTACAGGATCGCCTCCACCAACTACATTTTTTGTATATCCAATGTCTTTAACACCAAA
>Ga0181351_1000594_pt1 | contig 10577 bp, 6 predicted proteins | sample Su13VDMM15SD_FD_170485 | JGI IMG/M metagenome (GOLD analysis project Ga0181351, IMG submission 170485) | Freshwater viral communities from Lake Michigan, USA - Su13.VD.MM15.S.D | ecosystem: Environmental > Aquatic > Freshwater > Lake | place: USA: Michigan | collected 2013-07-16 | reverse complement strand
GAATTGGTAATTTAGTTACAGGCACTTCCGTATCTAATAGTTATGTTACCGCGGGTAATGTTAATGCAGGTAATGTTATAGCATCTGGTACTGCAGTTTTTGGTTCAGGTAGCGGCGGTTCCATAGCAGGTGCAAACTTAATATCTGCAAATAACATACAGAGTATTAATTGGTTAGGATTATATACATCTAACGTAATTGAAGGCATAAATCAATACTTTACAAACGCTAGAGTATTTGCAAATGTAATTGGTTTCCTACCGGCATTGGCTGGCTCTGGTATACAAATTCAAGCCAATGGTCAAATTAATGCAAATGCACAAACTTTATCCATAGCAACGCTTGCTCCTTTCTTAACTACTTCAAATGTTGCTGAAGGTTCTAATCTTTATTATACTAATGCGCGTGTTCTGTCAGCTTTAACAGGCAATCTTGTTGTAGGTAATATTACCGCAGGCAATATAATAACAACCGGCACAGCGGTATTTGGTTCAGGCGCCGGTGGATCCATAGTTGGTGCTAATTTAGTATCAGCCACTAATATACAAGCCAATAGTTGGTTAGGATTATATTCTGCAAATGTAATAGAATCCAATTCTAATCTTTATTATACCAATGCTCGTGTTATATCAGTATTAACACCGTATTTAACAACATCCAATGTATCAGAAGGTTCAAATCTTTACTACACTAATGCTCGTGTTATATCCGCAGTACTTCCATATTTAACAACGTCAAATGTATCAGAAGGTTCAAATCTTTACTATACTAATGCAAGAGTATTATCAGCTTTAACAGGTAATGTTACAATAGGTAACCTTACAGTAAATACTTCCACCGCAAATAGTTACGCTACCGCAGGAAATATTAATGCTGGGAATGTACTAGCAACCGGATTAGTATTAGGATCAGCAATAGGCGGTTCTTTAACAGGTGCAAATTTAGTATCAACTACTAATATACAAGCCAATAGTTGGTTAGGATTATATTCAGCAAATGTAATTGAATCCAATACCGCATTATTTTATACAAATACCCGCGTTAATAGTAATGTTATTGCTTTCTTACCTAGCTTAGCTGGTCAAAATATTACCATTGCTGCTAATGGTCAAATTAATGCAACTACGCAAACAGTATCCCTTGGTGCATTAACGCCATTCTTAACAACTGCTAATGTAACGGAATCCAATTCTAATTTATACTATACTAATGCACGTGTTCTGTCAGCGTTGACAGGTAATCTTGTAGTAGGTAATTTAGTTACACGTACTTTAGCATCAGGCAACATAACAGCAAATTCATTAGTTATCAATGGCGTAGAAGTATTTAGTTCTGAACAAGGCGCAAATATAACAGTAACAAGAATTACTGCTAATATTTGGAATGGATTATATACTGCTAATGTAATTGAATCCGCATCCAATCTTTACTATACTAATGCACGTGTTCTGTCAGCGTTAACAGGTAATATTACCATAGGTAATCTTGTTACAGGTACATCTGTATCCAATAGTTATGTTACTGCGGGCAATGTTAATGCAGGTAATGTTATAGCAACAACATTGGTGTTGGGATCTGCTACAGGTGGTTCTGTAACAGGCGCAAATTTATTATCCGCCAATAACATACAGGGTATTAATTGGATAGGTCTATATTCTGCAAATGTAATCGAAAATACAAACCTATACTTTACAAACGCCAGAGTATTTGCCAATGTAATCGCATTATTACCTACATTAGCTGGTTCAGGTATACAAATTCAAGCCAATGGGCAAATTAGTGCTAACATCTCCGGTACTTCGATAACAAGTACCTCAAATGTATCAGAAGGTTCTAATCTTTACTATACTAATGCTCGTGTTCTGTCAGCGTTAACCGGCAATGTTACCATTGGTAATCTAGTCACCGGCACTTCTGTATCCAATAGTTATGTTACCGCAGGTAATGTTAATGCAAGTAATGTTAATGCAAGTAATGTTATAGCAACAACATTGGTGTTGGGATCAGCAACGGGTGGTTCTGTAACAGGTGCGAATTTATTATCTGCTAATAACATACAAGGTATTAATTGGTTAGGGGTATATACTGCTAACGTAATTGAAACAGCAGGTAATTTATATTTTACTAATGCTAGAGTAGTATCTGCTTTATCTACAGATGCAACTATCGTAATTGAGGCAAACGGTCAGATCAGATCTAATACTTCAGCAGGTGCAGTATCATTGGCTGGACTTACAACTGCTAATTTAGCTGAAGGTGGTGCAAACCTATATTTCTCAAATGCAAGGGTGTTATCTGCGGTCATTCCATACTTAACTACTTCAAATGTAGCAGAAGGATCAAATCTTTATTACACAAATGCAAGAGTAAGATCTGCATTGAGTAGTGGTACAGGAGTAAGTTATAATCAAGATACTGGACAAATATCAATTGGTCAAGATATTGGTACTAGTAATAATGTAACATTTGCAAATCTTACGGTTAGTGGAGATTTAGTAGTTCAAGGCAATACAGTTACGTTAAATGCCACAACTGTAAATATTGAAGATAAAAATTTATTGTTGGCAAATGGTGCAATAAATGCAGCAGCAGCTGACGGTGCAGGTATAACCATAGATGGCGCAAACGCTACTATTACTTACGTCAATGCCACAGATAGTTGGAATTTAAATAAAGATATAATTGTTACTAGTAACGTAACTGCAAATATATTTACTGGCAATCTTGTAGGCAATGCAACAGGCACCGCAGGAACCTTAAGTAATTTTACGACTGCTAATCTAGCAGAAGGTGGGGCAAACCTATACTTCTCAAATGCAAGAGTATTTGCTAATGTAGCGCAAATGAGTATCAATGTTTTTGCAGACGTTGATATCACAGGAATACAAACGGGGTATTCATTAACATGGAATGGTAATGCGTTCGTTCCTACAGCTGTAGAGTCGGCAGTTGCAAATGTGGCATACACTGCCAATATTGCTAACACAGTATTATCATTAAGTAACTTTACTACTGCTAATGTTGCAGAAGGTTCGAATCTTTATTATACTAACACAAGAGTAAGAACAGCATTTACAGCAGGCAAAGGCATTTCTATTCTAAGTGATGGTACAATTAAAAGCACTGCTTCAGGTGGTGATTATAATATTAGTTTAACAGGCGCAACAGCATACACTGTGTCTAATATTATGGCAGGTGTATCATTTACAGGTAGTGCAAATGATAGATATATTATTAGATCTATACAAGTTACAAATATATCTGATAGTAATCTTGCGTATGTTTCTGCTAACGTGATATATTCTAATGGTAATACTGCTTATCTTGGTAATTTAATTACAGTTCCGTTAGGTGGTTTTGTAGAATTTATTAGCAGAACACAAGTCCTGCAATCTGGTGATTCATTATACTTACAAGGATTTGATAATAACTTTACACCGACAAGTAATATTTTATCCGCATATTTAACTTATGAAAGTATTTCTAATGATCTCTCATATGTTGGCACAGGACAAACACTATCAAATGCAAATGCAAATATATTAATAGCAACTGCAGATTTTACAGATTTTATTATAGAAAGTATAAAATTTGTTAATTTAAAACCAACTAATATTCCAATTCAATTGTATGTTGCAAATGCAACGACAGCTGTACCTAAAGCATATTTTGCTTATAATACACAAGTTCCCGCAGGATCTTCTCTTGAAATATTACAGTCACCTAAAGTATTAAAAACGAATGAAGCGTTATATGCGAGATATGCAAATTCAAGTAATGCTGATTCCATAGCAGTATTTACATCTTATAGAAAAGCAGAACAAACCAGCGCAAGCTTTACAACACTTTCAGTATCAGCTGCAAATACTGCAGTAATTACATTTATAACTACAGTAGAAGAAAATACTGTACTATATTACACAATAGAATAAAGATATGTCAATTTTAGCAAGTAATTTCGTAGCAAATTCCCTTCAAGGCACAGTCACAGTAATCGGAGGCGTTGCCAATGTTTTTTTACCTTTATCCGCTTTTGCGTTTGAAGGCACAAAAACATTTGTGGTTAAACTTCGCAAAGAAGGGTTTACCGGCACAGTTATTGCCTCATCAGATACTATTACTATTCCCGACACAACAGGCATTGTTAGTTTCACAGCCAATGTAATTACAGCAGCAGAAGGTAACGTAATATTATATACATTAACAACATCTAATGTTGTAAACGGCACCAATGTATATTATTCCACAAATTCTATATCTGCAGCTAACGTAGTTGTTAATGACTTTGTTGGTAGTAATATCGGAATGATTACTATTGCAAATAATATAGGAACAGTTAGTTTAGTTACAACTGCGGATATGACTTTTGATGAAACAGATGAAACCTTTACTGTAGAAATTAGAACAAATAATACTAACGGCAAGGTTGTTTTCACATCATCCAATGTATTACTTTATGACACATCTAATATTAAAGTCCTTCCCGCTATTAGTAATAATAGTGAAGTGCTTGAAGGAAATGCAATTGCCTTTACTATTACTATTACTGCTAATTCACTAGATATACCGCTATACTACACTACTTCAGGAAATGCAACGGCTTCAAACTTCACTACAGCTAATACTGGTTCCATAACTTTTGCTAGTAATAGTAATACATTAATATTCACAACTGTTTCAAATATCCCTACATCAGAAATTCGAAACTTTAATTTACAAATAAGAACAGAGTCGATAAGTGGCAATGTTATTGCCACCAGTAATACGGTTTCGATTTTGGATACAACTTATGCTTATTATTCTGCTTCTGGCGGTAATCAAACCATATATGCTGCAGATGGATATAAATATCACGTATTCAACAGTAGTAATAACTTTACAATATTACACAATACCTCATCAGTTAATGGTTCAAATCTTGAAATGTTAATGGTTGGTGGCGGTGGCGGTGGCCGGGGTGGTGAAACTCAATTCCCCGGTAACTATTGGGTAGGCGGGGGCGGTGGCGCAGGAGGTGTTGCCCCAGTATCGTTATCAAGTACATCTTTAACAACCACAGATTATGCGATAGTTGTGGGTGGGGGCGGAACCGCATTAACTTCTGTGGCGACACCAACATCTGGCTCCAGTGGTTCAAATACTATATTTAGTAATACATATGTGGCATTGGGCGGAGGATGGGGAGGATCATCACAAACGCCCAGTTCCTTGAATATTCCTGGCGGGCGAGGTGGATCTGGAGGTGGTGCTGGCAGCGGATCCACCGGAGCACCCAATGACGGCCTGGGCGCAAATGCCTTGCAATCTAATAGTTTTACCGGGGGATACGGTAATCCGGGTGGCGAAAGTTTTGGCGGACCACCAACCCTTAAGGCATTCGGCGGCGGAGGGGGCGGCGCAGGCGGTGCCGGGTCTCCGGGCTCACCTACTGCATTTTTTGCAAATGGAGGAAGCGGAATTGGAATATTTTCTAATTGGGCAAATATCACAAGTACCGGTATATCTGGATATTATGCAGGTGGTGGCGGCGGCGGCGCAAGAGAACCTGCTTACATCGCACGAGGTTACGGTGGTATCGGGGGCGGGGGAAGCATCACGCAAGCCGGCAACGTAAATACAGGCGGTGGGGGTGGCGGCGCCGCTGGCCCTGGCGCCCCAGGAACCACTACACTAGCAGGCGGTGCCGGTGGTTCGGGTATTGCAATTATTAAATATCCATATTTTGGTGCATATGTAGCAAACGCATTTGCACATACGAGTACTATTAATGAAGGAGAGGATGTAAGATTCTATCTATCTGTTTTAAATGGAAACAATTTTACTCTATACTATTCTACAGATGGTAACGTAAATACCACAAACTTTATTGGCGGCAATACGGGATCATTTACATCGAACGCTACAAGTGCAACAATTACATTAAGTTCTAATACTAATTTAACAGGTACAGGGGTGTTTACATTGCAAATTAGAAAAGATTCACCTACAGGTATTGTAGTATTATCTGCGGGTAATGTAACTATTGTTGGAACACCATAAATATACAGTAATACAGTAACAGTATAAAGAGAAAAGATGTCAATAATTAATAACCGAGGTATATTTACTGCAGATACAGCCTATTTAAGACAAATAGGTAATGATTGGCCTACGGCCCAGGTTTTGTACACCTCAGATATTATTGAAGTTGCTGCTAATCTATACTTCTCAAATGCAAGAGTATTGGCCAATCTTGCAATTAGCAATGTTATAATTGGCAATTTGATAGTAAATGATTCTGTAGCAAACAGCTATACCACAACAGGTAATATAATTGCCGGCAATTTGATTGCAAATGGTTTAATAGTAAATACTTCTGTAGCAAACAGCTATACCACAACAGGTAATATAATTGCTGGTAATATAATTGCCGGTAATTTAGTTACAGGTACTTCTGTAGCAAACAGCTATACCACAACAGGTAATATAATTGCTGGTAATTTAGTTACAGGTACTTCAGTATCTAATAGCTATACCACAACAGGTAATATAATTGCCAGCAGCGTGATTGCCGGTAATGTGTTTGCAAATGCAATAATACTTAGAAGTGTTACAGTACTGGGTACAAGTATATACAGGCCATATATAGCTACATTCAAAGGCAATTCTCAAGTAACAACTTTGAATCTTCCTGTAACACCTGCAAATAATAATTATGTTACTGTTATTATTAATGGTATTACACAACTATCTAATGCATATACTCTAAGTGGTAATGTAATTACCCTAAGTGGTGCCCCTGCAACAAATGCGGATATAGATGTTAGAATAGTAGAAGTAGAACAAAACATAACTAAAGATTTTAACAGTAGAGTATTTTACGGTAATAGTGTGGCAAATACCACACTTATTAGTAGCAATTTTACAGATTCAAGTATTTTAGTATTTGAAAACGGCGTAGCTCAAGTTCCAGGAGTGGATTATTCTGTAAATAATGGATTGTTAAGATTTACAACTCCCCCAGGAACAGGTGTAATTGTAGAAATAAGAGAACTACCAACATTATTTAGCACAGGAACATATCTTGGTGGAAAAAATATTGAAATTCTGGCTAACGGACAAATAAATAGTAATATAACTGTTGGACAAAATTTAACAATTTCGGCCAACGGACAAATTAACGCAATTGTGCAGGAACAGATACATCCGTTTCTGTTATCTCTATTATAAGGAAAATTAAATGGCGTATTCATATAAAGTTTTAGGGCAGGCAATGTCGGGGGCAAATGCAAACGTGGATTTGTATACTGTTCCTGCAAGTACCAGCGCAATTATCTCTACTCTAAATGTATGTAATCAATCGCAATCAAATGTCACATTTAGAATAGCTATTAGACCAGCAGGTGTAACGGGCACATCTAAACATTACATTGTATTTGATTCACCTATTCCTGCACAAGATACTATTGCACTATCGCTAGGTATGTCTTTAGGTAATACTGATGTTATTACAGGATATTCACTTCAAGGCAACGTAAGTTTTGCAGTATTTGGTACGGAGATTACCTAATGGGATTTAAGTTAGGTTCTGCTAGAAAAGGTTCTTCGTCTAGATTAAACTTTCAAGCTAATATTCGTTCACCTACCCTCCCTGTCCTTACCACAGTATCATTTTTACTTGTAGGTGGCGGGGGTGGTGGTGGGCAAGCTGGTCAAAACATCGGCGGAGGCGGCGGCGGCGGAGGCGGCGGTGTCGTGCTCGGCAATGTAGATTTGTATTCTGGCACTGTTCTTAGTTTCGTGTGGGGTGGTGGTGGCGCGGGTGGCGCTGCAGGTCTCGCAGTGCACGTAGCTGGGATTACCGGGTCAAATACGACCCTAAGCTCTCCCTCAATTATTACAGTAACTGCCTTAGGTGGAGGCGGCGGTGCACCTGGGCAAAATTTTCCTTTCCCCGACATTACCACAATGTACGGAAAACCCGGAGGGTCGGGTGGCGGTGGGTATGTTGGTGGCACAGGGAGGCAACCAACACTAAATTTTGCCAATCCTTTAGTTTCTTCTCAATATGGTAGTAATGGTGGTACCAATCAAATTAATTCTTTTGGTGCAGGAGGTGGGGGCGCCGGCGGAGTGGGCATTGCTTCTCCTACGGTTAATACTGGAGGTGGAACATTTTTAACTATTCCTTCATTTTCTGCAAATGTTGCTGGAGGTGGTAATACATCTCCAACGTCCCACCCAGTAACTTCAAACGGGGCAAACGGTATACCTGGCGGGTATGGAGGTCAAGCTGCCGCTGGATCTTCTCCAGGAACAACGGGTACTGCAGGTAATGGTGGTGGTGGATTGATTGCTTTAATGGTACCAACTCCAAGTTATCCCGGAACTGCGCCTGGTGCCACAGTTACAACTCCTGCAGCTGCTCCAGGAAAAACAGTATTAACATATACTTCTAGTGGATCTTATACGGTATAAAAAAATGTCAAAATTAAAAGTATCAGAATTACAAAGAGCAACATCTATTAATCTTACAGATTTGATGTATGTTGTTCAATCAAATACCAGTAAGGCAGTTACTGCACAAGACTTACTGGGTAATATCAACGGCAATGTTAGAGTTACTGGTAGTATTACAGCTAATACTATTATAGCACCAAGTTATAATTCTTCTCAAGCCAATGCACTTACTGTATCCAATGGCACAATCATCTTCAATTCACAAACAAATAAATTGCAAGTTTATGCATCAGGCGGTTGGATAAACCTACACTAGTATGTCAAACGAATATATCGTCAGTTTAAAACGTGACGTGGATTATAATTTATTTTGGTCACAGATGGAGTCCGAGACAGATGGACTCCTTTTTGTGCCTAATAGGCGTGTAGATATAGTAAACAACAGAGATGGCAGTTTGCGTAGCTGCCATTACTCACTTACAGATGAAGAAGCTGACACATTAAAGAATGACGATAGAGTCTATTCTGTAGAGATTCCTCCAGAACAAAGAACAGATATACAAATTGGTATTAGAGCAAGGCAAACGGGTAGTTTTAATAAACCAGTTACATCCAATGGTGCAAATGTAAATTGGGGCCTAGTCCGTGTAAGTAATAATAACAATGTATTTGGTTCAAATTTAACATCATCTGTTTCATACTATGATTATTTTCTAGATGGTACAGGCGTGGATGTTGTTATACAAGATAGCGGATTAGAAGTGGCACATCCTGAGTTTACAGATGCCAAAGGCAATTCCCGTGTACAACAAATAGATTGGTATACCGCCAGTGGATTAGACGGTACACAAAATGCAAACCATTACAGAGATTATGATGGTCACGGAACTCATGTTGCGGGCATTGTTGCAGGTAAAACTTTTGGTTGGGCAAAGAATGCAAATGTTTTTTCCATAAAAGTATCAGGGCTTGAAGGTTCGGGCGATTCGGGTACAGGTATATCCATTACAGATTGCTTTGATGTAATTAAATTGTGGCATAGAAATAAACCTGTAGAAGCGTCCACAGGAAAGAAAAGACCAACTATTGTTAATATGAGTTGGGGATATACTACTGTAATTACAACCTCAAATATAACAGCAATAAACTACCGGGGCACCAGTTATACAGGTGCGCAAATATCTGGTTATATTAAGAAATGGTATTTTGGTTTATATCCATACGGGGTAGCTAATGCCCAATCTACAGATATAACATCCTATATCACATCTATACAGATTGGTTCAGTTGATACAGACATACAAGAATTAATAGATGAGGGTGTACATGTAATTATTGCAGGCGGCAATCATTACACAAAAATAGATGTTACCTCGGGTGCGGATTATAATAATTATATTACTGCTGGCAGTGCATATTATTGGCACAGGGGAAGTAGTCCAATTGATGATCAGGCCTTTAAGGTGGGCTGTATAGATTCAACTGTACGTGCCGCAAACCTAGATCAAAAAGCAGATTTTAGTGCTTCGGGGAATGGTATAGATATGTGGGCGCCTGGATCAAACATAATGAGTTGCTGCAGTAATACAAATGGATATAGTGCAGCAAGTTACAACTTGGATAGTGGTTTTAAACAAGTTGTTTTAAGTGGCACATCTCAAGCAGCACCCCAAGTATGTGGTGTGTTGGCAACATTCTTACAAATGAATCCAGGGGTTACTCCTAACCAATTAAAAATATGGGCAACCAATACAGCATCAGTTTCGGGTGTTATATATAATACCGGTAATGTTAATTTAAGCGATTACCTAAATAATCGGTCATCATTAAGTACAAAAAATAAATTTTTATACAATCCCTTTAATGCATTAGCATCGCAGTCGGGTGGGGCAGTTGGTCTTACAGGACCCTTAACACTAACAAATGGAACTATAACACTGACCTAAAATGATAAATGAATTGACTGAAGACAATTTTATGATGTATGCCATTAAAAATTATGACAATCCTTCTTGCATTGGGATGGACGAATTTTTGGATGATTTGAAAAGATTTAAGTACATTAAACGATTGTTAAGAAAACATAATGTAGGTAAAGAATTGAAAGAACGATTGATATTAAATCATATAATTGTTTC